>JAAHTH010000071.1_pt1 | contig 88476 bp, 104 predicted proteins | sample 6116091 | NCBI WGS metagenome assembly JAAHTH01 (sample SAMN13939990, study PRJNA603662) | sponge metagenome | isolation source: marine sponge | host: Mycale hentscheli | place: New Zealand | collected 2006 | reverse complement strand
ACAGGTCAAGGAGTTCCAAAATGGTATGGGTCCGCAGAAGGCAAGAAAGGCCGATACGGAAAGCGACAACGCTTCACTACTTCTAAGGGCAACAGCCGCTATGTCGCTCGCAACACCAAGGGAGAGTTTATCTCCAATGTAGCCGTCGCTGGTAAGCGTGGTTCAATTGCTCAAGACCTTCGTAAGACCGCTAAGTCATACAAGCCTGTTGGTTACCGCCAAATGGGTGATGGAAAGCGTGTTTCCCAGAAGGACCGTGGCAGTAAGAACGAGTGAAGTCTTAAGTAGTAAAACCGCACATAGATAACTATGGGTTGGCTCAAGGCTTTGGCACAAGAAAGGCGAAAGAATGCTCTGCGTAAGCAAGCGCAAGGTTCTCGCACAGGTCTAACTGATACCAAAGCACGAGCAGACCCGCTTCGTAATACAAAAGTTCCAGATATTCAGGTTCGTAATACTGAACCTCAGAATCCTAAGTGGACAAAAGATATTAAGGAAACCTCCCTCCCCGCCACCCCTCCCTCCGATGAGATAGCAATTCAAACGCAGCATAGGTATGCCCAGCCGAATCAAAGATTATTGACAAATGCTGAACAACAATTAGAGGACTTACGCCGACAATTGCGTAAATCTTATGGATTAGACCCCAATGGAGGGAAAATCTAATGAGTGTTCGTCGTCAAGGCTGGCAGTGGGGAATATCTGACCTCGGAAATCTACCTGCCAAGATAAAAGATTTAGAGGCAAGTCCTCAATCTGTTTTCTATTCAGGCATAGGTGATGCTACTTTGTTGAATCGAAACCGAACCAAAGCCGATGAGTTTATTGTGCTGCAATATGTCGGTAGCACACCCGGAGTTTATGGCAACGGAGAAAATTGGGTTCCGGGCGGTTATGTAAATATCCGTATTGGCACAACTTTTTATTATGAAACTTTAGATGGTCGAGATGGTTTAGGTATGAGTGGAACTGCGGCTCCATTTCCTATCAGCACCAGAGCCTCTCCAGTTCTGAAGAATTGGATTCCGATTGAAATCCCGCCGGGAACTGATTGGGATGTTACTTATTATCTTTCTAATGCTTTGATTTCAATAACAGAAGATTTCCCCGAATTACCAATTAGTTCGTGGACACTATGAGGTGATTAGCATGGGTGGATTAGCATATGATTTTGATACTACTTTTTTACCACAGTTAAGTCGTAATTGGCACGATATTTTGTTTGATAGTGGGAACTTCTCGAATAATCCACTTTTACAAGAGTTATGGCAAGGTATTATACCAATTGACCCCGCTACTGGAACTAATGTAGCAGATATTATCATTCGTGGCTCCAGATTTTGTAATGATTGGTATTATGTCTGGGGTTCATATCGTGCCACATTCTTGGACTTGCGTAATGATGGAAATAATGTAGTAGCATGGGATGGGTTCATTACCATGCTGCCGGCTCATGCTTTGTATTCTCGATTTAGCGAAAACTTTGTAGGCGGTCAAGAGAACTTTAACGACCCAAACATTTTCAATGAATCAAATGTTTTTTACTCCATTCCTTGCAGACTACCCTTTGCCTTAAATCCCGGGCCTATTGCCGATAACGCAGCCATAGCCGCCGATTCCGAAGTAGGAGTTCACACCTTAGATTATGCTCTGGGAGTAGGCGTAGCCGCAAGGTCCGCACCCATCCCCAGTAACCCCGCAAGGTTTGTTTCAGATGACCCTTCTACATCGGCTTGTCTAAACTTTACTTGGATGGGGCATCAACGCACCGTGGCTGCCAATGGCACATTAGATATGGATTATGTCGGTTGTGGAGGCACTTATACGGTCAATGTTATACTACCTACTTATGCGAGCGAAGGAGGACCGTCCACGCCCGAAAACTTGGATATAGTCAATACAGAACGGTGGGGTTGGGGTCTTACCCAAGCCTTGTGTAGAAATGCAGGTGGTCTTCCTGCCCTTGCACTACCTGATGCTTATCCAAAGGTTGTTGGTATTAGTAAATTAGAAGAACGCACTGCGGCATATCTACCACAGGGATTTGGCATTGGAGGAATCAACACAGATGATATAGCAGATTGCTTACTTAGTAATTTTGCCACACCTGCGGCGACAACATCAGGATATTATGTTTCCAGAATCTATGATAGTTATTCTTATCAAGGCCAAGACTTTGCTAACAGTGGATTAACTTTGATTTGTGGTGAAGCCTCTCGTATCAATGCCGCAGGCACAGCCGTAGCAGGAACAGTGCCATTTGCAGGAGTATTTGCATCCGCATTTTCAACCACAGTAGAATATGACTACCCGGCTTCTACACCTTCAGACCGAGCCGTGCTAAAAATAGCCGTGCCACCTAACTTTGTTACCGACACCTCCATAGCAGCCTATGATTATGAAGGCGCATGGGCTAATGTGATTTCACCTTCACTAAGTAGAGTCCTCATTCAAGAATCCCTTTTCAATGGGATACCTCCGGGTTTCCTAATCGGCATAAATAATTTAGACATAGGTGGAGTTAAAACTTGTGCCATCTTGGGTTCCGTTACCCAAGATGTAGTCTATGGAGGCGGTTACGCAACATTTACTGCTTTAGGTGCATTAGGAGATACTTTTTTCGCCAGTCCATTAGCCATTAAAGGCAATCAATTTACTACCCAGACAGGCATAGCACTCCCAGAAGGCATTGGTGCTAAATGGACAGGTCGAGTTCAACAACAAGCCACCTTTTCCCCAGAATATGAAGCAATTACTAAAAATCAAGCATTATATGAAAGTTTTATTGCTGGAGACTTACCACCAGACCAATACTTTGGATGGATTAGTGACCCAGATTTGCTAAGAGATTTAGAAGGAGATACAACCATTAGTCCCGAAGACCGAGATGTATCTTCATTAGTAGGTTGTAGTCCGACTATTTCATTCGGTCCTAATTTTGTTCCAGCGTTTTTATTTGGCACTGGTAATATCTACATCGGAGGTCTATCCAACAAACCTATTCCTACGGAAGCAAACCCATACAGTAATTTAGGTTATGGTTTGTTGGCTTATGTTCCCGGAGGTGAGCCTTATGTATTCATGTATGACTATGGCACAGTTTCAGTCATAGCCAATACATTTGGCGTAGTTGCTCCCGCAATACCTCCTGTTGCTGTGCGAGCATCAGGCATTCAAGAAGGAGATAACATGAATGCTGCTTTCACCGTAGCACCCACCAGCACCACTCGCTATCCAGTATCGGCTTCTTGTGATAATGACCGAGACCAATGGACATTTACATTTGCAGATGCTACTAATGGTTTTGGATTTATGTCTGTTAATTCAGCATTCAGCACCGCCGAGAATCTAAATCAATTTAGTTTCTTAGACCAAACCGATAATTTTGCATTGTCTGGACCCTATGCTGCTTTAGCCACTCCACAAGCCTCTATTTACACATCTCGCATGATGACTCCAATTTTAGATGGATTGGCGATTTTAGGGGCTTCTGAAGATGTAACTTACAAAGGGCAAACCGCCATGAGAGCGTTTGAATACACTCCCGCAGGTTTGGGACAGTCAGTTAATGCTTTTGCTTGTTATACTATCAACGGAACTACTGGGCGAACTGCCAATGTTTGGGTAGATTACCTGCTATTTGATGGTGTAGATTCGTTAATTGCTACTGAATTGCAGACCATGGGATTAAGAGTCACCGTAGAAAATGTAGAATGGTATAAGGCCAAGATTATTCGCAAAGGAGAACTTGGATTCACACCAGAAGAGGTAGAAGATTGGGTCCGTTCTCAACAAGAAGAATACAAGGCTACTCAAAGACTCAAACAACGACAAGGCCGTAGTCGTCTACGAAAGCGTCAAGTTCAAGCGTGGCAAGAAGGCAATAATGATATGGAAGATATTGTTTCAGGAGATTTCACAGAAAAAGGTGGATTTGAAAGTTTGAAGGAGTTTGACGCTGCGGCTGCCGATTATGTCCCACCTCCAGAAGAATCATCCCCTGATAGTTCCCGAAAAGAGAAAAATAAGTCTGGAAAACGGTAACTGAGAGCCTAATTTATAATCAAAATGCCCTCAACTTTAAGTAGTCGGAAAACAAACCTACTACTATGAGCGAAGATTCCTTCGTGGGTGTCATGGATATTCCCGTTAATCCTGAAATTATGTCGTTGGCTACAATTTCAATTCCAAGTGACATTTGTTTAGAAAGTATTTCAATTCCAACTAATGCTATTTCTTACATTACTGAAGTAGAGTTCACTTTCTTATTAGATGGTGATGAAGTTTGGAGTGGCACGGGTATGCCTCATGGCGTAGAGTTTGGTATTCCAGATAAGTTAGCATTTTCAGACCAACCCCGAACCTTGTTAGTTTTGGCACAACCCAGTTCTATCTTAGGTATGCCTATGGGTCTGCATACTTCGGAACTTCCAATTGCACTTAAGGGTCGTCGTGGACTTTGCGCTTATACCGTAGACATGGAAGAAGAGATAGATTTTCCTGATTTCTTCGTAGAAAATTGGTTGTGAAGTATTAAGTAGGAGAGACAACATAGTTTGTTTATGGCTTACTTGTTATTATTTACTGGAAAAGGTGGAGTCGGTAAATCTACGATTTCCGCAGCCACGGCACTTCATCATGCTAAACAAGGTCTCCGCACCCTTTTGGTATCCTCTGACCCAGCACACAGCACCGATGATACTTTGGGCATCAAAGTAGGATTTACACCCACTCAAGTCGCTGAAGATTTACCATTGTGGGCTAAGAATCTCAATGCCGAGGAAATGGCCGGCGATTTCTTCGGGAATATGGAAAGTTTGATGGAAAAGTCTTTTGGTTCACTACCCGGTTTTGATTCATCTATGCTTTCAGACTTGAGTAATTTTCCCGGTATGGATGAAGCCTTTGCTATGGAAGAAATTGAAAGATTGTGTGCTTCCGCAGATTATGATGTTATCGTTTTTGATACTGCACCCACAGGCCACACACTCAAAGCCTTGTCTGCACCAGATTATCTTAACACCTTCTTGTTAAAAGTTTTGCGTATGAAAGCCAAAATTGAAAATCTTAAGGGATTTTTTATCAAGAAAGGAGATACTTCTAAACTTGTAGACTTACTCGAAGATTTCATCAAGAGAATAGAAAGACTAAAAGTTTTGCTTCGTAATCCTGAATATGTTAGCATTAACTTGGTTTCTATTCCTACTGAAGCAGGTTTCGCCGAGTGTCTTAGAACCGTTAGATTTTTGGACAACATGAAGATTCCTGTGCAACACATAGTAGTTAATCAAATAATTCCATCATTTACCCCTGATGTGTGGGAGATTGCCCCAAGTAATCCTGCGGTAGCACTCCTCAAAACGGAACATGATATTCAACAGCCCTATTTGGGTCGATTTAAGGAACTAACCTCCACCCACCCTATTCGGTTGGTTGGAATGACAAGATTACCATTTGAACCCCGTTCCGCCCGCCTCGTAGATGTTGCACATACACTCTGGGGAGACCGTGGTTTGAACTTCCAAATCACGCCTTCATTGGAAGTTCAAGAGAGTTCATTGATACTACATATTCCCTACATTAAAAATGCTAAGTGGACTAAAGATAATTGGACTTATCGTTTTGGTGATTCACTCCATCATATTCCATTGGAAAAACCTGATGCTAAGATTACTCGTAAGACCGACAAGAAAACCAATTGTGTTACTTTGACTTGGGAGGAATAACCTTGGATTGGGAATGGTTCTGGATAGTAGTTCTGACTATGATAGTTTGCTTCCATGGGTTATTAGATATTTTCTTTGTTCGCTGGGTGCTTTGGCGCAATAAACTACTTACGAATCTGGCTGTTAAGGCTGCCATTACTGAAAGCGAATCTTTAAGTAGCGAGACAGAGCAAGAATAGTCATGGTGCAAGCACAGACCATAGGTATTTTGTCAGCAGTAGTCCTTGGTGGACTTGGTTATTGGTATATGGGCAAAGATGACGAAGAAGAAGAAGAAACTACTACGACTGTTACTGGTGGCGGTGTTGTAACACCTACTGATACAGGAACTTCATGTAGTGATGAATTGGATTGTCCAGCAGATACACCTTATTGTGTTGATGGCAAGTGCTCTGATAAGTTTAATGTTTCCGAGTATTTTACAGAACACAGTGGTAGTCCTTATCCTAAGTTTGGTATGTCTAATATGTGGCGAAATCTGGCAGATAAGACTAACGAACCACGAGCACAATACGAAGGATTAGATGCTGCCGCAGCCGCTTGCGAAGCCGACCCAACTTGTATTGGTTTCTCATGGTGGCCAGAACGCTATGATAATTACAACCCTAAGACTGATTCTCAAGAATGCAGTGCCGATAGTGAATGTCTTGGTCTTGACCGAGATGGAACTATGAAAACTAAAGGTAAGTGCTATGAAGATGAAGATGGTAAAAGTTATTGCCGACATCCAGCATGGAATCTTTCATACTTTTATACCGATGCTGAAGCACCGGGTAACACTCCCAGCGATTGGTCTGGCGATTCATGGAAATCCACCAATGGTGCCTTAACTTTTGGACAATCTGTGGGTCCATCTAATGAATATCTTGATACTCGACGACCTCGTGCCGACCATCAATTTGATTATGCTGGAGATGGCACTGATGAACGCTATGTTTATGAGGAGCACCTCAAACAAAAAGGTAAGACTTACATTAAGAAGGGTTACAAAGATTACAAGCCTTCTGATAAGTGGAATGATGATAGAACTGCTAAGACTCCAGAAACATCCGCTGCTGAAGAAGTAGTTTCACCTATGTATCAACCAACTCAAACCCCATCTGGTTCAGGCTATCAAATTACTGACAAGCAGTGTGGTATGGACTGGCGACAGTGGTAATCTTTATTACAGTAGTTCTGTGTAAGATTAGTATGAACGGTCTGACTTTTGATTGGGATGATGTAGAAATTACTGACCCTAAAGTTCAAGCGGCTTTAGCCGAGTTAGACCAAGACTTTAAGCAACGAGTTTGGTATCGTCAATCTTCCTCTCGTGAGGGACTTCATGTGATGATTGCCGAATTAGATTATGACACCTTATTTGGATTGATTCTTAATCCGGTGACTTTGCCTTTAGAAACTCAATTTGCTTATCGTAGCAAATACGGCGAGGCTCCTTGGAGTTTAGAGTGTCAAGGTCGTTTCTTTTCCGACCAAGTTCGTGCCGCCGAGGGCTTTAGAACCAGTCGAGTTTTTATGAGCAAAAACGGACTCTCAGCAGGACCGTGGAAATGTTATGGATGTGAAGAAGAATGAAACCAGAATGGAATTGGATGGCAATATCAACGACCAAATCACGAGGACAATCTTTTCCTCCGAAAGAAGTTATTAACCAGTTGAAAAAGAAAGGTCGGTGCGAGTAATGAATACTGTTGATGTAATCCCTATGGTTTTTGTTATCGGTGTTTTCTTAGTGATGTTTTTTTATTTGGTGGCTTACTCGTATGATATTAGAGCCTTAATTGGAAAAGTAACTTCGCCAGTCTTTGTGCCACTACGAAAGTTTGTAGTTTGGGGAGATAAAAAGTTTGGAACTTGCGATATGAGATTAACTTTAGAACCTCGTCGGAGGGATGAAGATGAATGAAGCCGATGTCAAAGAAATGACACTTCTAATTAAACTACACATCTCTCAAGGAGAACAATACTTTGTTGATGGTGAACCCACAGTAGATGCTGAGAAAATCGCTCGTGCTTTGTTAATTGATGGCTCCGTGGTTTATAGCACCTCAAATTAAGAACTTTTAAGTAGGTAAGACTACTTAGTTATCTTATGAGCGAAGTAAGATACTGGCCAAGAATTGGAATGCGTGTAGACCGAGAAACTGCTGATTCATTTATTGGCAAGTTAGTTGTTGGAGATGTGGGCAGTATTTTGGATGAAGATATTGATGAGTTTATAGCAGTTACACCTTTGACTCCTGAAACACTTCGCCGAGAAGTTGAAACCTTGTTTTCCGCACCAGTAGAAGATGTTGAACCAGAGTTTGATGAAGTTAATTTGGCGATTTTGGAACTCATGGCTTTTGAAGGCGAGCGTAAGTCATTTCTTATGGAGCGTAAATCCGAGGGTATGTCTATGGATGATGCCAAAGCAGCCTACGATGTGGCTAAAGCAGACCTTGTGCGAAAACATCTTCCAGAAAAAGAAGAAGAAGAATGAGGGATTCGCATGGCCGATGAGAAACCCAGACCTCTACCTTTAGTAGAAACTTTAGTCTTTGATATTGTTAAGTATTTGCTCGACCAAGATGGTTATGGTTACTCTACTGATATTGCTCAAGAAATGTTGAGGCTTAAGCCTCGTCGTTATACATCTCGTGAAGTTATTGGTATTCTACGCAACCGCCCGATGTTCCGTCATGCTCAATCCAAAGAGCGCAAAGGAGGTATCCGATGGCGATTAGATTTGTTAGCCCTTAAGAAGTATCTCATTCAAAAAGGTTATGAAGAACGAGCCGATGCCCGCAACCTTCATGCTAAAATCCGTAATTTGAAATGGCGACAAATGCTTCAAACTTTAGAAGGTTTGAATAAGTTAGTCAGCGAAATGCAAACTGACACTACTGAATCCGATATATCGGATGAAGTTATGGATTATTGTTACGAACAGTTAGCGCAGATATGGTCGTGAGGGTATGCACATTCGGAATGCGCTCAGTTGTTTTGATGGCATATCTTGTGAACAACCGGCTTTGAAAGAAACAGGAATTACTTTTGACAATTATTATGCTTCCGAAATTGACAACGCTCCTATCAAAGTTACACAATCTCAATATCCTAATACTATTCAATTGGGTGATATTTCTGATTGGAAATCATGGGATTTAGAAAACATTGATTTAATTATGGGCGGAAGTCCCTGTCAAGGTTTTTCATCTATTGGCAAAGGTTTGAACTTTGATGACCCACGCAGCAAACTTTTCTTTACCTTTGTAGAAATCATTAAACACTTCAAGCCCAAATACTTTTTGTTAGAAAATGTTAATATGAAACCAGAATGGCGAGATATTATCACCGACCTCATGGGTGTAGAACCTATTTTTATCAATTCTAATTTAGTATCAGCACAAAACCGCCCAAGGTGGTATTGGTGCAACTGGAAAGTAACTCAACCTGCTGATGCTCAAATAAAACTTAGTAGCATTTTAGAATCCGATACCAATTGGATGCCGGCTCACATTGTTGGTCGCAAACTCAATCCTATCACTGGCAAGCGAGATGATTACAACCCTACAATTACTGCCACTCAATGTCTACAAGTTAAAAAGAATCCAGATAAAATGGGTTGTCTTACTACCGTTAGCAAAGATGCTGTTATCTCTTCTTTACCTCATGGTCGATATGTTAATGCCTACACAGCGTTAGTCAAAGGTTCAGACTGGCGAGACTTAACTTCCATAGAATGTGAAAGACTACAAGGACTTTCGGACAATTATACTTCGGTAGCATCCCATTCAGCCCGAAGAAAGATGTTAGGAAACGGTTGGAACATTCCAACTATTAAGCATATTTTTCAAGAATTGAAGTCAAGTCTTTCGGATTAACTCTTCTCGGATATACGCCCGAATGTGGGAACCTTTAAGTAGTCGTAGCATCATAGGCAAATTGATGACCTACTTTGTTAGACGCTATCAAAAAGGAGTCAAGAACTCTGGCACTAAAGATGTAGTAGCATCAGAGCAAGAAATCACACTCCAAGATTTTATTAGTTTGGCTCATCAGACAGGACCGGGCAAGTATATGTTAGGTCGTCGTGGAAAAGGTATCAAAGGATTTCAAAAGATTACTGATTGTGTCGTGGATGCCTCTATTGAACCCACTGCTGTTTTCGCTGCGGAAACTATTTCAGTCCGTCGCACCCTCAAACCTGCTGATATGAGTGATTCCGAACTTATGGAACTACTTGGTAGTATGAGTCGCACTTCTATGACCTCACCCGAAGAAATGACTACTTTTCAAAAAGACCTTGAAGCAATTCATCGTGAACTGGCTCGACGCAACACTGGAACTTCTGTGGCCAAATCCGCAGAAACCTCCCCCAGCCCCGCTATCGCTTCGGCTGGATTTGCCGTCGGCAATAAATCCGCCGCCGCTATGGGACTTATGGGTGGATTAGTTATTGGTGTTCTGGGAACTTCTTGGTATTACAAGAGCAAAATAGACGAACTTCAATCAACCATTGACCGTTTCGATACCAAACTCCAAGAAGCCGAATCATACATGAAGCGTGCTGAAGCCAGAGAAACCAAGCGTGCTGCTGCCGAAGAAGCCAAGGCTCGTTTTGATTCAGTCCAACAAAGTGGATTAGGTGGTTTGTTTTTGAGCGATTATAACCGTCGTAACGGTCCAACGGGATTGTGAGGGATGATTCATGGCTGAATTGTCCGACCTAATCAAGAATCTAAGTGAGATGCAAAAAAGTTTGCATGATTATCGAGGGTTTTTAGAAACCCAACGAGAAAATACCATTAAATCACAATTCCAAGAGTTCTCTAATTCTTTAGGTATAGTGGCTACTCCCGAAACCATTGAAAACTTATTTGAAGGTTTTGAACAAGTCACTGCTATTTTAGAAGAAGGTGACCTTTCCCTTAGAGATAGAATCCTTAAAACTTTAGATTCCTCATTTGTGGAACAAGTTTTAACTTTGAAAACTGCTGCTCGTGAATCAGAATTGCGACGCATGACTTCTGATTTATCCGAGTTTATTCGTAATATCCCTACTGCCAGCACCGATAAACAATTTATTCAAAATCTTATGGCTACCTCTTTGAAAACACTTTCTACTGAAGTCTCACTGGAAAAAGAATCTGGAAACACCTACAATGAAGCGTGGATTGCATCTCTACAAGCACAAGCCACCGAGATTTTTAAGAACTTTTAAGTAGTTAGCAGGATATACGATAAGTATGAGTGACTTTGATGGTTTAGTCAGAAATGACAAAACGCCCGAACCCACCCCTGCTTCTGCCACAAGTTCTGGTTCTAAATCTACTAAGAAAGGAGGAGGTATTGCTGAAGCATTAGGAGCCGAGGACATCGGTAGTTTGGCACGCAAGTTTGACCTTGACCCTGAATTGGGGGAAAAGGTATTAGTTCCTCTGATTAACTTTTTAGACAAGTATGGAGTCGGCGACGCTGTGAATGAATCACCTACTGTTTCTTCAATTCTTTCGTTAGCCGAGTTCTGGAATGATATTTCACCAGTAGTTCAAAATGCTACGCAGTATTTTGGTGGTAAGCAAAAAGATTTGAGTGAAGATGACAAAGCCTTCCTTGACCGTATTCGTGAAGCACAATCAGACAGTGCCGATATGAGTTTATTTCAAGATGGTGAAATAGGAGAAACCGTAGTAGAAGAAACTGCTGTTCCAGCCGAGCCTATTGAAATACCTCAAGACCCATTCACCACTGATGGACCCACAGATTGGTTCGAGATGTTAGGTGAACCTAAGACTCAAGCCAAATCACATTATGAAACCTCTTCTACTTTGAACTCCCTTATGCCTGAAACTAATTTCGGAGTTTCTGGATTGGAACAATTAGCCAAAGAAGCAGGATTGAGTGTGGATGAACTCAGGGCTACGGATTCTCAAACTAAGTTTAATCGCAGCAACCCTAATTCTGGTATGGATTACACCGACCCTAATTTCGGTTCTAAAATCAACATTGGTGCGGATAAGATTACGGCCAGCATGAAAGCCGAAACCGACAAATACGAGCGCACATCTTCTGCTCAATTTGCCGATATGCCTGTTCCAGAATCAGCCCAAACTTATGACCCATTGACTGTTAGTGGATTAGAAATGCCAGCCCTGACAGGAGGTGGCTTGGAATCTATCGCAGACATGGCTACCAAAGCAGGAGTTACTGAAGAAGAACTTAATAATTCCACTGCATTAGGTGGCAAAGACCCTAAAGCCCCTGCGGAAGATGACCCACAAATAGAGTTTTCTGAAGTGGTCCTCCCATCAAACCCCGGCGAACTCCCTCCCGAAACATACATCGTAGATTTCGGAGATTATGAAACTGATGAGTGAGTCATATGAATCCCATATGGACGCACTATTGCGCTAACCAGATGCAAACTTGGTTAGAGTGGTTAAACACAGTTCACATCAATTCTTATTTGGAATTAACCGAGCGTTTTATTGCTACTCATCCTTTCTTTGTGCCGACCAGTAGTAATTTTACAGACACTCAACAAGGATTATTTGACAAGTTAATTATGGATAAAAGTTTCATCAGCAGCCTCAGTGACAAGGGATTATCTATCTGGGCTAATTCAAACTTTGTAGATTTTATCGAGACTTTAGAGCCATACGGAAGTCGTTATCCAGATATTCGTCGTTTAACTAATTTTATGAATCTACATTTAGAGTGGTTCACCAGAGTCTATCAATTCTTCCGTGCAGATATGATTTTAGAACTCAGAGAAGAAGGTCGGAATCTTTAAGTAGTCGTAGTGCGTGAGGTAAGTTATGGCACGCATCTCAGCAAGCAAAGCGAATCAAATTATTCTTTATGCGTATGCTCAAGGCTATAAAACTGGTGGTTACAAAAAGTTGGGTAATGACATAGCCGACTACCTTTTGGCTACTGGACACACTTTTGCTAATCCCACTGTGGAAAAGAAAGTTCGCTCTGCACACTCAGGAGCATCATCAGCATGGTCTGGAGTTCTTAAACAACACACAGAAAATGACCCAATCATTTCATCTATGTTCGGTGTCAATGCTTATGATTTAGATAAATACACGCAACACCTTGGATAAAGTGGTATTATTTCCAGTCCTCGTGGTGCACCTTATGGAGCCGACAAGGGAGGCAAAGGTCGTGGTGCTAAAGGACCCAATTGGAATACTACTGGCTGGGACACAGTAAATCTTGATTCAATCGCTAATACTGGCGCACTACATCCAGACTATGTATCTAAACTGAAAAATCTTGCTGGCGGAACACCCTTCCGTGATGAGTTCGATAGGGGAAACCCTCGTTATGAGGTTGGTTCAAAACTTGCGACTTACCGTGGCACAGTTCCTACCATTAGTGCTGTGAGTGCTACTCCAACTACGCCTGCTCCATCAAGTTTCATTGAACCCGAAGAAGAGGAAGAAGAAATTGCCGCAGTTGTGGAAGCCGTAGCAGATTCTATCGTGTCTGACCTTGTTAAGTATCAAGAAACTGATGACCTAAGTATTTTCCTCAAAGATGGAGATGCTTTTACCCCAGTTATCGCAGGAGACCGAAAAGTTTCCTCCAAAGCCTACGCTGCTAACTCTGGTGTTTTTGAAGTCACTAAGGGTAATGTTCAAGTAACTATGCCAGTCTTGAGTAATGAAATCGGAGGTATTGACCTCATGCCGGGAGTCGAAGACCCTGCGGGTATGATGAAATCTATACTATCTAAGTTTAGCAACATTGTGGAAGCCTTAGATGCAGATGGTGAGCCTTACGAAGTAGTGGCTGCGCCAGAAGTTCATTTTATTATTGATGCCGAGGCCAAAGCAGTATTTATTAGTATCAACAATCAGGTTGTTCCAGCCGTGGCTAATGCCGCAGGACAAGCCTATACTTTTGATAAGTTATCAGTAGTTGTGGATGAACCATCCCGAAGCAATAAGATTATTGATGTCTTGCTTGATGGCAAGGCATTACTCACAGGAAAAACTATTTCTAATGAACTTGGAAAGTTTAACGAATATGGATTTCCATTCGCAGGTGTTGAAGGACTTCCTGTGGATTGTTACCCAGACCACTATGAAGAAGGTGCTGTTGGTGCAGGACCCGTAGAAAAGGCTGCTGGTGCTTTGGCTCGTTTTATTGCCGAAGGTGGACGACCAGTTCGTTTCGGAACAGGCGTTCAGAGCATCACTTACAATTTAGATAACTTGCCAGAATCAGTCTTGCAGCCTTTGGCCTTAGATTTTGATACCCAACTTGACCTTGATAACCAAGCCATTTACTTTAACTTAGTCATGCAAGGACCCAACGATAGTTCTAATCTTTTCCCCGGATTTGATATTAACACAGGACTTCCTGAAGCCGAAGCAGTTTTATTCCCTGACGATGTTCGCAATCTAAGACCTATCAACGAAGACCAAAAAGTTATGCTACAAAAGTTTTCTGGTCGCAAAGCAGGATTAGGTATTAAACAAATGCGTATTGCCAGTTCTAACCTCCAAGGTATGGCAGACCTTGAATTAGGTGTTGGCACAGTAAATGCTGAAGTCTACACTCAAGTTGAAGTTACTTTTGAAGATGATAGCGTTATGTTGATTCCAGATGGAGATGAAAGATTCAAGGCTTTGGACAATTCTAATGAAGAAATCCAAGGTGTAATTTCCTTAAATGAGGAAACTGATAAACCTCAAATAATGGTTCTCACAGGTCGCAAAGCATATATGCAAGAAATATACGAATCCATAGAGGGTGCAAGACGCTCTGCTCGTATTTCTGATAAGTTTAACCGCAAGGATTCCAATAATAAAATTGTCACTCAAACTGCTATGATTCAACAAGATAGCACTTATTACATTATTATGGGTGTCGGAGACAACACAGTAGTTGTAGAACTTGATATGAGCAAGGAGGAATGATTATGCCAGAAGATGAAGAAACCGCAGAAGAATTAGGACTGGGTGAGGCAGTAGACCTTGAGATTGAAGTCACAACCACCCCAGTTACCAGCACATCCACCTCAATTGAACTTTCAGGAACTACTGCTGATGATTTGAAGGCTCTTTTGGGTCTTGAAGGATATGAAACTCTATTAGCCGTGGCTAAGAGTCAAAACAAATCATTAGACGAGTTCGTTAAGACCACAGTTATTCCCAAGAAACTTGGGGCTATTGAAGTATTCTCTGGAAAGAATCGTGGACCACATAATATGGTAGTCGTGGATGCCGCAGGTGAATCCATTGATTTAGATGAAATCGGACTGGAAGATGCTGGTCGAGGATACCAAGGTTATTCCGTTGGTTCACTTTACGACCAAACCGTTGAAGGTTATGGTTGGATGCCTCCTAATTTGGGTAGTTCTTTAGCAAAAGTTTTCGGACCTATTCTGAAACTTGGAGATTTGGACGCTTTGGAAAAGGCTCACGAGAAAATGCTGGGTAAAGTTCGCAACTCTATGACATCTCTGGGAGAAGTTTTCGGGTTTGATAACTATGAGCATTTGGAAATGTTCTTTGCGGCTTGGTTGATGAAAGACAGCACTTGCCGATTGTCTGGTATTCCCGGCACAGGTAAGACCACAGTTATTGAGTCTGCCGCTATCTTACTATGTAACTCTTATGGATATGGAGCCAAGTCAAGATATGTTACGGCTACTAACCGAACCTATACTATGGCAGAAATGTTCGGAGAAGACCGTGCTTATACTCCCCAAGAATACCTTCAAGGTCAAGACTACCATCTTACTTACTCTAATGTAGATTACGAAGAAGTGGCTAATGATTGGGATGAGTGGCGATTTACAGGATGGGAAGCCCCAACAGGTCGTAATCGTTCTGGTGCTTACAACTATGGATTTGAGTTCCTTCATCAACAAGGATTCAAAGATGGTGTATTGTTTAACAAGAAACCTTTGAAGAATGAAGATATGTATCAACTCCTCAACAATTGTTGGGTTGCTCAAGTTCCCAACCGAGGATTTGATGACCCATCAGCAGGCAAACTTGAAGGTCGTGAATTATTGGCTATGTTTGAACCAGAACAACTTCGGACAGTAGTATCACCAATTAAACTTATGGATGATTCAGGAAAAATCTTGGTAAAAGATACTATGACTCCTCCAACTTACACAGTTATAGACCTCAAAGGAGAACCTCATAAGTTTCAAATGAGTTTGCGATTCCCAGATGTGGGACTTAACAAAGACGATGGTTTGAATTATAATTGGATTCTTACTCAAGGAGAGGCTGCCGAGTTTAAGCAATCTGGTTACGGACTCTTTACTGATACAGGACGCTCCGAAGGATATGGATTCCGCAACTACTTACAAACTTACTTTTATGACGCTCGTGTGCGAGATGGAGTTATCAAAGGACGCTGGAAGCCACTTCTTGAAGAAATGCTTCGTGAAAACGGTGTAGCCAAGATTGACTATGAAAAGCGTGCTGACGAAGTTTTGTATGGTATTGAGATTCAACAAAGCACTAAGGTAGACCCAACTCGTGGCTCCACAGTTTCAACTTACGAGTTCGAGCCAGTGCCAAGACCAATTGTTACTCAACCAATTAAGTTCTTTAACGAAGCCAACCGTTCACAGGCTGGTGTAGAAGATGCAGTGCTTGGTTTGATTGCAGAGCGTAAGGTAGAATACCGAGGTAAAACTTTTAACTCACCTAATTTCGTGGCTTGGATGGATACCAACCCTCACCAAAAAGGAAACGACCTTGCATTCATTGACCGTATCGACATGGAATTGTTGTTCAAAACAGTAAGTCTTGGTGCCAGATACACTCAATTGAGTGGACGATTCGGTGGCGGAGGACTTTCACCTCAAGACCAATTAGTTAAGAAACTTTCAGAAGGTGGAAACCTTGGTTTCGAGCCAATGCGATTTAACGAACTGTCTAAAGTTTGGAACTTTGTTCTTAAGGAAATTGGTTATGCACCACCGGGACAAACACCGGGAAGTTCTACCTACGACGCACTCCGAGAAATCTCTTACATCTCGGTTCTCTTTACACAAAGATTTATGCCTCGTAATAACGATTTGAAATCAGGTCGTGATACCTTTACTACTAAGGTTTCCCAAAACTTCTTTGAGTCACCACTTATGGATTTCTCCACTACTACCAACACTAATGAAGATGGAATGTCCCAAATTAAGATTGCTCAAGACAAGAAGCAAACTTATGAGCAGCATACACCGTTCAACATTGACCGTGTTCTTGGATTCCGTTTCACTAATTCTTTGGTGAAACTTTCATCGGCTCTGGCTTTCCTTCGTGGCAAGTCATATGTAGGCCGTAAGGAAATCCTTGATGGACTACCTTATGTTACGGCTCACCGTTTGGGTCGTGCTAAATCATCTAAGGGAGAAATCTCTGGTATGGATGGCACTAAGTTGAATTACAACAATGAACAAGAATGGATTCGTGAAGCCATTGTTAATGGTTACTTGTTGAATGATATTAACATCGGATATGCTGATGGTAAAGGTATGCCTATGATGGATACTTGGGAATTGTATTATCGACGCTGTGTTGATGCTCTCAAGAGCGCACCAGCATTATTCTGGTATGAAAACCAAGTTCTCAAGCCTTTGCACAAATCACTTAGTAATTCCGCCGCAGGCGCAGCATTTACTCCAATTCACTGGCATATTGCTACGATGGTGGTTGAAAACGAGCGAACTGCTACTGCTGATTCTGCTACTAAGCCCTACCGTATTTATGAACACGGAGATGGTAAGCAAAACAACTATCAAAGCAACAAAAACTATTACCTTGCTCGTATTACCGGCACACCTAACCCATCTAAGCCTAAGAGCGACCAAAACCTACATGATTTCTATCAACTTCGTGGTGAGATTTGTTCCGAACCTAATTTGTTCTCGGACGACCGTGATGATTTGTTAGATTTGTTGGCTTCTAAGATGGCCGAGATTTGTGGTGGACCTGCTTTGAACACAGGAATAGGCAACAGCAGTAAAATTGCTATTGTTGCCAAAAAGAACATGGCTTCCAAAGAGATGAAAAACATAGTGAACTCAGCATTCCATCACGACACGACTAAGTTTGCATGGAGAACCTATCAAGATAGTATAGGTGCATGGGGTAGACTATTACAATCTTCTGGAACAACTTCTTTAGCATCAGTGGACTCTCAATTCACAGCCTCTCAAAAAAACAAGCCAGAAGCCGCCAGTTTCGCAGACCAAGCCTTAATGATTACTGGTCGTATGGAAGTTCGTGCACCAGCCAAGGGAAGTCTCAAGGGTCCAAGTTCCGCAGGAAGTCTACAACGCAACGACATGGTTTCACAAGTTAATAAACTTGCTTCCAAGTTTGCCGCAGACACCAGTGAAGGAGTTCTTATCTTATCTCCACAAGATGGCACTACTCAAACCATAACTTATGATTGTTTCATGCGCTTGTGTGCCGATGCTATCGCCGAATATCCTGCTCGTGAAGATTTTAATGATACTGATTTTGTAGTCGGAGGAACTTCTTTCAAAATGGCAGATGGTTTGATGGCTTGTTTCCCACTCAAGCATAGTGCTGGTGCTCCAATTGGCTCTGCTGATTTCACTGGAGAAGACAGCCTTCGTTTGTGGGTTCGATTATTCCAATCCGATAAGTCCAAGAAAGAACCTATGACCGCCGCCACAGGTAGTGTGCCATTCGTTACTTTGAACCTAACTATGGGAATTACTTCTAACAGTGCTACCAAAAACCGTTATCTTAACATTGTTCCATTAAATGATGAGGATACTATGGCTTACAAAGCCGAAAGTTATACCAAAAACTTTGGAGAAGGCACGGCAGACAAAAAGGGTATTATCCAAGACTCAGGTAATCTATCTAAAACAGATGTTTTGAATTATCAAGTCATGTTTAGTGAATCCATTAGCACGCAATCATCCTAAGATGAAACTTTAAGTAGTAGAAGCCCCTACAACTAAGTGAGAATCATGGTGAGAGTAGCAGAATCAGATACCCCACCAGAAGGTTATTACGAAAAATCTGGTGATTTTGATTTGGCTCCTGAATTGGGAGCGATTGCTAATAAACTTCGAGGTCTCAATGGAATTAGTAACAAATTAGTTATTGTGCCTTCTGCTATTCACGAAGCCTACACTAATATGGAATATATTTCTTTATCGGGCGATTACATGGCTATGGCTATGATTGATAATTATCATGGTTATCCAGCCGAGAGATTAGCCGAAGATGTAGAGTTTGTAATACAACACGAAATCGGACACCTAAATGTTCACCCGGGTCAAGGCACAGGTTGGAAAAAGGAAATTGCTACTATGCCTGTTGAGGGTCGTAAGAAAGGATTGTGGTCTAATATCTTATCAGACATTGAAGTAAATTACAATATCGCTCATGGCACACAACTTATCGTCGGAGGTTCAGATAAAGAAGCCGCCGTTCAACGCATGAATACCGCAGTTTGGGCAGCCTACGGCGGAGGTTATCGTAATTGTTTAGACGGAGATGGAGATTTAGCAGGTCAATATGCTCACAAACAACTTTTAGAAGCAGGCAAGTTAGTGGATAATCGTTACAACAAAGGAGTTTATGAACCTCATTCTGTGGGAAATCCCTATCTGCCAGACCCAGATGAAACTCCATTTTGGCAGACTTTACAAGGCCATGGTCGTGGACCCCAACTTTATCCAAGCATCTCACATTGTTTGAGTCATAAAATGCCAGTTGGCACAGATATGGGTCCCAGTCAAGGACTCTCTCGCACCTCACAGGATTATCCTTCTAATTGGAAGCAGGTTAAAGTTACCGCTAATGTCAGAATTGAATACGATTCTGCTGATAACCAATACTTTGGTTATAATCAAACTCCCGGTGTTTCCCCAATTTCTGGCAACCCCACAGAGAATCAAGGTCCGATTAGTGCAGGACAATATACTGTTTTGGCTTGTCGCACCTATGATGGTATCGAAAATCCTAAAGATGTTCGCCCAATTCAGTATCTACAATTAGATGTTGATGGTCGCCCTCGCTGGATTCCTGCTCATTACTGTATGAGTCTTTGCCCGCATTGTGGACAATCCGCAGCCAGCCAATTTGAAATCGGCATGGCTTTCCGCCCCGGTTTAGCCGAGGCACTCCAGAGATTCGGAGATTTAGACCCCCAGACACTTACTCAAATTGAGAACAGCCGATTGTTTAGTATTCTTTTGAATTATCTTTTAGCAGGACTTTATGCCAATGCTCCCGAAGGTTTTGGTGGAATCACAGGAGCAGAAGCAGGTAAGTTATTCTTACATCAAGTTGCTTATGACCGCCATTTGTGTATGATAGGACAGTGATATTATGGGATACGACAACAACACTTACATTAGTTCTAAAGGACGAGAATATACCAACCATATTTTTGATTTACTTTTCAAGAATGATGGTGAGACCATGGATATTAGTTCGGTGGAATCCGTAGTGTCCCACTTTCGAGGACCAGATGGTGTCAATCTACACAATACCACACAAATAATGAAAAAGTTTATCAAAGGTTACGAATCTTCTCAATATCAACAAGGCTACAACTCTGGCATTCATGTTTGTCCTTATTGCGACCGCCGAGATTATATGTGGACTTGGGAGTATGTTGATTTTGGTCTGCGTAATGAAGATGGAGAATGGACCAGCAGTATCAATCCTCAATATCAAGAATGGGAGTTGGGTGCTAACATGATGGATACAGGGTATCGTTTTGATTGTCGAGTTCGATGTAATACAGTTACTACTTGTAATGATTGTCATATAACTGTTACAGGTGAGTATAGTAATTGTCGTGATTGTGGGTCAAGTAATGTAGTGAAAGTAGGTTGTGGCAAAGAATCTTATACACTTCACTTTGTTAAACCAATTCAGGCTTCGGAATGGCTAATGACTACTGATATGAAAGTCAATTCTCAATCTACAAAAGGTATCAGTATAATGAGAGGTGGCACCACAGCCGATACTAAAAATACTAATCCCTTCTTTTATCGTGTTGCCAACCCGGGTCCTGCGCCAAATGGGTTAGTAGTTAATGACCCTGAAGTAGCATTTCAATATATCCCACATTTAGAAGTCGGTTACGAAACTTATGACAAAGAACACCGTAGACCCTATGGTTATTGTTGCCCCAATATAGAGTGTGATTATGAACGATATGCTCCTGTTGGTGGTGCAGAATATGAAGTTCCAATGGCACAGCCAGATGATTATCATCAAAACAAAATGACAGTTTCCAATAAGAGGTTTTCTACGGGTCCTGCACCCACACTTAATCAGAATGGCCAAGATGCTCAAGGTGGTTTAGTAGACAACATGGGCAATTGTCCTAATCCAGAATGTGAAGGGGTAAAATTAGTGCCTCGGATTCAAAATAAAGAAATCCTGCCTAAGATTGTGTATAAGACTGGTGATACTGTTTTAGGTTGGAGAACTTCAAGCCACGGAGGAAGGGTAAGTAGTCTTGGTGCCAGAGAAGAAGAAGGATTAGCCATACTACAAGAGTATTCTAACTGGCAAATCAACCGTTGGAAGAATGCTAAACCAGATTCATATCCATTTAGCCCGATGGTAAGAGCCTTTACTCGCACCGCAAAAGAAGTCTGCAAAAGATGTTATCCTTCTTATGGTAATACTCGTGATTATTTTTGGACGGCTACGGAGGGTCTTCAATTAGAATGTCGTTTTTGTGGAGAATGGGAACCAGAGCAAAGAATGATTGACCCCGAAAATGGTCTAAATCCAGCCATGGCATTTAGAATCGTGAGTCCACAACCGCTAAGATACGGTATGGATAATGCCGCAGGATTACAAGTTGGCACTAATCCAGATTCTAAAGCCGGAACCGTTTGGAAACTTCGTTTGGAATGTCCTCAAAATCAAGAGTATGGATTACTACAAAACTTTTTACAACTTTGGAGTTTGAACGAGATACCTGAAACACCTACTTCTCCGCCAATGACTGGACAAGGGATTCAGATTTGTCCTAATGATAAAGCCGCCCCAGTTTCAGAAGAGGTTCGTCAAAAGTTATTGGAAGATAAGGCAAAAACCGCTTCCGCATCTGATTCTGAGGTTCGACTACCATCAATTCTCACTAATCTTGATGGACCTTCACCAGATGGAAGTGAAACTTTAGAGGAGTATTGGCGTAACTGTCAGAATCTTGGTGATGCCCCACCAGAGGTAGGTATTAAATCAGCCATAGAGATTATCAACCCTGATGCCAGTTCGGATACTCAGATGATTACTTCTTCTCGCTTAATGAGATACCGCCCCTTAGATGAAATAGACAATCCTTATGGTAGAGTTTGGCAAGTAGAAGTTCCAACTTCAGCAGTGGTTATGCCTATGGGTGATGATAGCATACTTGGTGTGACCTCCGCAGGATATACATTTGTAGTTTGCGAAGGCCGAAGTAAAGAAGCCTACCGAGACAAGCGAACTAATCAGTGGGTAGATGCCAGTGGTCCGTGTATTAGTTATCACGACCGGGCTAATCCATCTTCATCCTTGAGTAGTCCAATTACTTATCCACGCTGGACACAAGCCCCAGAATCACACATCAATTCAGATGGAACTATTGCTCCGGAAACAGGTTCATATTATTGGAATCACACCGACCATTTCGCACAAGATTTTATTATGGTTAATGATTATCTGTCAATTTTTATGAGAAACACGGAAGGACAACCAACTCTAATGAGTCGGTATCACGATTTTTACGAGGTTAGTGAGCCACTTCTCAATCCCGCCGATGGAACTTATGTTCGTATCTTTGAATGTAAAACTTGTAAGCGTATGTATGATATAGGAGTTGAACTTCAAGCCAAAGGCATTTACACTCCCGCACTTCCACCTTTGATGTATTATCAAGAAAAATACCGAGCCAATGCTGATGGAGAAACCACTAATGAAGAATCCTTCCCACAAGCCTGTTTGGATGCAGAAATGGCTGGTTATCCAGAAATCACAGATTTTGGAGTAGAGGATGCAGTTATGAACTCACTAAATCGTGGCGGCGGAAAAACTGCTAAAGAAATGCTGTCTGAAAAGAAATTGATTGTATCTGGAGATGATTAAGATGAAGTGTATAAAACCGTTAGTCCATAGACCTGAGTTTGAAGGAAAACATCATTGTCGGCCTTGTGCCAGAGCAGCAGCAGAACAGGAGGAATCTCAATGAGTGATGTTCAATCCGAAGGCTGGTCTGATAATCCATTTACCTTTGGTAAGCAATTCACGCTTCCTGATGTGAAACCACAACCAGTCCCAATTAAAAACATTTTACGAGATTTTTTCGCCAAGTTAAAAGCCAAATACATTAAAATGCCACCTGCTAAAATAAATCCCGTTGAACCTGTGTCTACTACGGCTTGGAGTCCCGAAATGGGAATGGGAGATACTTTGACAGACCGTTTCGCACCCAACCCTGCATTTATTGGCATTCCATTAAAGAGAAAAGATGTGCCTTCCCAAACAGGAACTAAAGGTTGGAATACCCATTACAATGTTATGGTAGACCAATCTGGTTCTATGCAAGCACAGTCTACTACATACGAAGGACAAAGCCTTGACAGAAGTTTAGTGTGTCGATTGGCTACCAGTTGTTTAGTTAAACAAGCCAGTTTCAATACCGATAGTTTCACAATCTACACCTATAATGATATGGGCAAACCTTGTTTTCCAATTCCAGCACAACCTTCTTATGATTATCAGGGTTGTATTGATTTCTTAACGGCTGAATCCGTTTCTAAAGTTTGGAGTATCACAGACACACAACATAGTTCCGTAAGACACGCTTACAATTACAATGATGCCTCTGAAAACTTTTTGTTAAATGCTCTGGCAGCCATGGTGCCTGATGGAGAAAACAATGAACCGCACGCTATGGAAGTAATGATTCGTGGTATGAAAGATAATGATATTCAAGGATGTATTACAGTTTTTATTACCGACGGTGATAATTTGGCAGGACCCTTGAGAGAAGGCCGGTATTCTGATGAAACAGGTGGAATGTCTTATGATGAGTGGATGCGACAATTCGGCCATGTATTCTATATTGTATTGCGAAATCAAGGCAACTCGGCCATCGAGAATAACAAAAGGAAGGCTCGTGAAGCCCTAATGAAGATTTATGGTTGGGATGAAAGTTTAGCCGATAAGTTCGTCTGGGGATTCCCAGATGACAAAATGAAAGACCCTGCTACGGGTGAGTATTTAACAGATGTCGCCGACCAAATGGGTTGGCTCTTTGCAGAAATTGGTAAAATCTTTGCAGGAACTTCCGAGGAGTTTGCGGAACTGGCCGAGGAATTGGGAGAAATTGTTAATCCAGATGGCAGCAAAGGTTCTTATGAGCGACCAGAGACCGACTAATGCTAACCCTTAAGTAGCAGCAACATCTAATCTTAACCATGTCAGATTTTATGGCGACTCAACCCAAAGAGGCATTTCCCACTCCGAGTGAGGTATGCTTGGGTCAAAAACTTAGGTTTCCTGCTTATGGAGAAGATAGTTTAATTTCTAATGTGTTGTTCATTACTGGTAAGCGTGGTTCAGGAAAATCTTGGACCGCAGGTGTTATGATGGAAGAGTTTCACCGATTAGGACTTCAGTTTGTTTGTTTCGACGCTTTGAATGCTCACGGTGGTATAGATTCCTTACCCAGAGTAGAATCACTTAAACCCGATGTAGGACAATCTATTGATATGAAATCCTTAGTAGACCGATTGAAGACCACCGACAAAAGTTTAGTTATCAGTCTGGGTGGATTACCTCTTGTCAAGCAACAAGAACTTATTGGAGATTATTGCGAAGCCTTGATTGAAGCCCGACTGGGCAAAGGAGTTCACACTATTATTGAAGAATGTCAAGACTTTGTGCCACAAATGGGCAGACCCATTTCTTATGACCCTATCGTAAGACTCTGCAAACTTGGTCGTGCATTAGGATACGGTGCTTCTTTAGTTTCTCAAAGACCTGCTGGTGTCAATAAAGAAGCACTTTCGCAGGCTTCAGTATATTTGGTTCACAATGTTATCAACAATCGTGACTTAAAAACTTTAGACGAGCAATTAAGTTTTGGAACCGACAAGCGATTGATTAAGAAAATCCTAAATGGTATTGCTTCGGCTCGCAAGGGAGAATGTGTCGCCTATGCCCCAGAGTTTTTCCGAGACCGAGGATACCTTGTTATTGACAAAGTGCGTGGCGACCGTCAGGCTGAACACACTGGACACAATGTAGATGTTCAAAGTTCTATGATTTCTCAATCCGAGTCCAGTGATTCTGTGGATGAACCTTTTGAGGCCGTTAGTTCTGCTTCCGAACTTTCGCATTTTGCCCGCCAATCCTCACCAACGATGCCTTCAGCATCCCCGGCGTTTTCCACGCATCCCACAGGTCATTTATCTCAAGGTGGATTCCAAGATATGGCTTTGACTGAAGACCGTTGGGAGGCTTCAGACTTAGAACCCTCTTTAGAATATGATTCCGAAATGGAATTAGACATCATTCCTGAAAATAAGAACACTCTTTGGGTTCCTGTGGCTGCCGTAGGTGGTGTAGGATTAACTGCTGCTTTAATGATGGTAGTTATGAAAGGCTTTACTCGTTAAGTTAATAACACTGATAGTGCTTATTACACTCATGGTGCGATTAGTCGATAGACTGGAAACAGGTCAAGCCATGATTCTGTTAGAGGATTTATCTCGGATGATTCCCTATGATGTTAATTTGCCTGATTTTCACAATCTAACATCGGGACAATTTATTCAACGATACCACGAATCTAAAACCTCATTAGTTCGCAATCTGCATCTACCTGTTTGGGTGGCTGTGCAACCCAGTAATAAAAAAGGCGGTAACGAGCGTTGGAAAGTAGCCAATCCAAATGGTGAAACTAAAGTTATTGGATATGGAGATATTTTTTGTTTAGCCCGAATCGGACACGGCACAGAAACTTTTACTCGTTGGGTAGTTTTAGAAGGTGGCTACGATGAGAAAGGTAATTCTTTAGATAAACACGGAAGTCTGCCTGTGGGGAGATTAAAACAAAATCCATTTTACTTTCAAGAACCTTTCAAAAAACAATGGTTTGGATATAGAATCCATCGAAGTAATTTCGTAGTTCAGATGTTGCCTTATGGTGCTTCGTTCAAACCCAGAGGAATTGCTGATTGGCAAGACACCAGATTTGTGATGAACTTTGGACATTTGAATCAATACAATGCTAAGTTTTACAAGTCTAAACATGGCATGGGTTATTTAGTAGCCGCCCAGCGTGCACCAGAATATAGTATCAGTAAAAGATTAAATGCCATAGCCTATGAGCACGCAGGAAACAATTGGCCTGAATCTATTCGCCGAGTAAAAGATAATAAAGAAGTTTTCTATGTTCCATTAAGTTATTTAGAACCATATGCCATACCTGATGATTCATTAGAGCCAAAAACACTTCATATTTTGAATTGGATGGTTACTGGATGCGACGAATTGATACACGCAAATCTTTAAGTATCAGAACCGACGCAATTAGTAATAGGTAAGACCCATGAATGACGACGCAGGATTCTCACAACCAATTATTGAAGACCCGAACAGCACTGTGGGTTCATACCCATGGGATGGCGACCACGGAGCCACTCGTGCTTTTGATGTTAGTTCAATGTCTGTTATGACAAACCCAATGCCTGCTATGGTTCAACCTGCCAAAGATGCAGTTTCAGAAGAGTTTGAAGGATTGAAAGAAGAAGTTACCGAATCTGCACCAGAAGGCGCAGACATGGGACAGACTGGCGACGCTGGCGGAGATGCTGACGGACAAAACTTTGGACAAGACCAAGGCTCCCAAGACACAATGGAAGCCGAATCAGTTACTTTGCCTATCGTTGGCACAGTTTCTTTCCTCACAATTGGTGTTCTCGGTGTGCTCGGCTACCTTTACATGAAGCGTGGAGAATAAGTAAAACTTTAAGTAGTAAGAACAATCAGGTGATATTATGGCAAGAGTAATCGGAAATGCAGTTCTACCAGATTTGCCCTATTCACCAAATCTGAACCCACTACCACAAGTAAATATCACTCGTGATACTTTAGCAGGATATAATGCTCGTGCTATGGTCGGTCAAGGTCTATCCTCGGCTGCACCTCGTCCTTCACCAACTATCACTAAGATGCCTTCAATTTCAGTTCCAGAAAGCAAACCTTTGTCTATGGAAGCACAGGCTATGGGTGCAGGATATGGACAAGGAATTGTTGCTATGTCTCCACGCCCAGCACCAATGCAAATGAATATCCCTCGTGTGGATGTTCCAATTGGCAGCATGGCTCAAGACTTTGCTTTGCAGAACTACGATTTGATGGGACAGGGTATTACTCCTGAAGCCCAATACCTACGACCTACTCACACTATGGAAGTTTATGCACCTGCCGCAGCACCAAATGTTGCTGGACTTGAGCGCATGAAGCCAGAAATGATGATGGGTAGTATTAACGCTCACCAACCTACCATGAACTTTGGTGGAGACCCTCGTATGGAAGCAGAGATGGCATCTATTCGACCAACTAACCCACGACAAATGACTCGTGCACCTACTGTGAATATCGCACCAAGCGCACGCCGAATCCCAATTCGTGAATTACCACTAATCCCTGCCAGCACACAACCTCGTGTGCCAAATGTTTCTGGAATGATTGGTCCAGTTAAGTCAATCAAGATGGAAGCCCAATATGTCGCACCACCTGTGCGAAACTCTGACCTTGGAGGAATGCTTAACAGCACCAGCCGAGTCGGAGGATTTGGAAACAGCAGTGGAAGAACCTTTGGTGCAGAAGCACCACTTACAGTAAGACTGTAAAACTAAAACGGAGATGAAAAAAATGGATACAAAAGTAATAATTGTTGGAGCAAGTTTGGTTGTCGTCGGTGCTTTCGCAGCACTTGGCGGAACATTTAGTATGATGATGACACCTCTACCAGTAATCGGTTTTAACGCTCTACAAATCGGCGGTGCTATCGTCGCTCTCGTAGGTGTTGGAACTTTGGTAGGCGTAGACCCTCTCGGACTAAAGCAAGCAGCATCCGCAACTGCATTCTGAGGCTGACCTCAATAAGAGGTGAGTCATCATGGATAGTCGCAACAAAGCCGAAGTTACACGAGTTTGTGACGCAGGTTTAGCGGCTTATTTGGCTCAACAGCGTTCTGACTTTCGTTTGAAAAGTTTTAGTGTTGGTTTGGTTAGCGGAGTAATAGTTAGTATCCCACTATATTTCTTAACACAACAATACGGAGTAAGCCCTGCATTCACAATTCTACCCTTGTTTGGTGGAATAGTTGGCGGAACTTATCGAGGATTATCACAATCAGAGATGAATGATGCCTCGCATACAGTAGATTTTGAAGATGTTTGTTCCAGTATGGAAACTGATGATGAAGAATCCGAAGAAGATGAGTCTGACGGCGACCAAGAGTAATCTTTAAGTAGTCGTAGGGTTTAACCTTTGGTATGGCCACAGATATGTTTTCCATTATAACTCCATTAGTTGTCGCTGGTTGCGCTGGACTTTTGATTGGTAGGATGCTTTCTCAGAAAAAAGATGCAGAATCAGTTTGGCCTTATGTGGTCGTTGAACCTACTGAAACTAATATGTTAATGCAGAGTCTTGTGATGCGTCCTGCGGTTAATGCTGAACTCAATTATTTGTATGGTAGTGCGCCAGCCGTTAATATCAGCAACATGACAAGTATGATTGTCGGAACTCCACTTCCTCAAGCCATTTACAACTAAGGTGAGATTAAATGAATAATTATCTACTCGGAGCCATTGGACTTGCAGCCTTTGGATTAGGATATTCATCAATGTCGTTTAAGAAAGTGGAAGCCGAAGAAGACGATTGCGGATGTTCTCATAAGAAGAGAGCCGAGGCTCGTGTCACTCGTGGACAAGAAGTTTTCAATTCTGAACTCGACCAAGATATGTCGGGCAATTCTGCTGATTTGTCTCGCATCAACCCTGTGGAAGTTTCAGGGTCCGAAGATGTTTATGGTGCTGAATATGTCAATATGAATCCTTTAGACTATCAAACACCTACTGCTTTCAGTCAGTATTCGGGCTATGCTTCCCAACCTTTCTGGGACCAAGCCAACGATATGCTACCAGAGTATAGATATGCTATGCCGTGGAGTTCATCTTATCTTCCTGTTAATGAGTGGCGACCTAACGACCAACAAGGCTATCCTGCTGGACCTTTACCATTAGATGTTCGCACCCGTAGTAGGAATTATCAAACTTGGCAACGCTCTTGAGCAAACTGTTAAGTAGTTCACACACACTATGTTATCCTGTGGATGCTGATAACTTTTTAGGATTTGCTATGGATGCAACTCTTTTTCTTTGGATTAAAGAAAACTTAAGTCCAGATTCTACAATTTTAGAGTTTGGTTCGGGAACTGGAACTAAAGAATTAGTTAAGCATTATCAAGTCACCTCCGTTGAACATTCTAAAGAATGGTTAGATGTTGCCGATACTAATTATGTTTATGCACCAATTGATGAATCTCGTCAGTGGTATTCTTGGGAATCTTTGACAGAGTTACAAAACAAAACTTTTGATTTGATATTAGTTGATGGTCCTCGCATTGACACCAGAGAAAATATGAAGGCATGGTATCAAGAAAACTTTCAGGTTTTTGAAGATAGTATTATGATTATTGATGATAATAATTATCCCGAAGTGCAAGGTCTAATAAAAATAATAAAAGAACTTGGTTGGCACTTAGTTCATCAAGGAGGAGTTCAACAAAATCATTATTGGGGTGTCTACCGTAAATATCAAGAGTGCCCAGAGTGTGGTGCTGAATACCTAAAACTAAGTGATATGTTAAGTTGTTGTGAGCAAAACTTTAAGTAGTTGTAGCAGACATTAGAACTATGATTAACAATCCAGTAGCATATTATCAAGAAATGGGATTCACATCAATTGATTCCTTAGTTTATACAGGTTCGCTAATTGGTGCTCTCGGAGGAATGCTCGGAGTCGTCAATGGAGTTCGTTACAAGCAAATGAAACAAATTGGAGTTTTCGCTGCTGTTACTGTGGCTTGTGGCTTGGGATTGATGGAAGGCTTGCATATTGCTAACACCTATTATCCAAAAGAAGAATAGGTTGTAGGCGTAATCTTTAAGTAGTCGTGAGTATAACTTTTTAGCATGGCTTTGATGACTAACTCCTATGTTCGCCGAGATGCGAATAGCGAAATAGGTTTTTTACCACCGACTTCTTCTGAATCTATGATGATGAATGATGGCACTACTATGCCTGCTACTGCTTTCCGAGAAGATTCTCCAGTTATGAAATACACACCCGAAGAACTTGGCATGAATCCTCGTGCTTCACCATTTTATGACCCAGACACTAATTCCGCAGCCATGGCCAGACCAGCCCAACCAAGTGGTAGTCAGACCACTGCCGTTGATTCTAACTCGGCTGCTTCGACAGTTTTAGATGCAGAGTATAATGTAGAGGCTATGGATGCTGTCGGAAGTGGTGCAGTTATGGCAGCCACCAATTTTAACACTTGGTTTTCATCCAACATCGGATTTATTGCATTGGCCTGTGTCGGCGTGTATGCTGTCTACCGATTTGGAGTGAACTCTAATGCTGCGTGATTATCAACCGGGAAACCGAGTAACATCTATTGCAGTTCAAGACCTTGGAGTTGGCACTGTTTTAGTTCCCAGTCTAACTAATGTTATCGTTGAATGGGATGATGGCACTTGGTCTAAAGAACGCTACCAAGATATAATCTTCATTGGTAATAGTAAAACTGAACCTTTGCCTAATCCAAGTCGTGGAGGTTCTCAACGAAAACTTAAGGGTTCTAATGATAAACAACGAGATAGTTCTCGTCGATTAGATTTTGAACCTCAAGAAAAGTTTGATAATCCTGAAGCCAATTTTCGTCCAGAGCCTTATGTCTACGGCACAGCCAGTTTGAATCAAGATATTGGATTTTTGGCGGAAGATTGGGTGCCATCAGAAATTGCTAATGTAGACCCACAGTTTCCTAATCCTTATGCGGCTCGTGTTAAATACTTTGAACAACGCATGGACCGAGCCATGACAACATGGTTGCTTCAAAATCAAGGTAGCAAATTAGCCCGGAGGTATTAAGTATGATAGGACCACAACGACCAGATGGTATGGGAATGGATAGTCTACAATCTCGTGGACCCATTTATTATCAAGATACTGCCACTGGAGAAACTAAAACTTTCTTACGCTGGGCACAATCTTACACTTTGTATCATCAAAACGATGGCACACTCGTAGGTTATGCTCGTTTTTCTAATGGCATACCCCCGATTTCCCTACGGGCAATCGACACACCACCCGGCGCAGCCAGTGGTCCGAATTGGCCGCCGGCTTCAACTTTTAATGCTGAGTCTACTCAATTCGACCAATTACGAAAAGAACTCCGAACTCAAGGAGTTAATCTTCAAGCCACTAAGCGTATTCCGTCTACATGGGTAGAACTGGTTAGCGAGGATTTACCCATGGGATTCAAACTTGTAGGTTTAGTATCTCCTGATTATTATTCAGGTTATGATGCAGACCCTTATCAACAAGTTATTTCAGGGCAAGGCGAAGCAGGTATCAATCAAGAAGGATTAGGTATTATTCTAAGTGGTAACAATTCTACCGCTAAAACTATTGCTTTCCAAGGTGCCAGTTTAACTCGTCAATTAGAACTTTTTGAGGATTTAGTATCCACCTCTCAAAAGTTTTTGAATCCAGTGGTTTCTTATCGCAACACTGGCACTGTGGCAGGATATAGCCCTTTGAATACTGAAGGTCGTCGTTGGCAACCCGGAGACCTTGTTAATATCGCTCGCCCTACTTCTGATGCTGGAGGTTTAGCCACGGCTCATGTTGTCCGAGTTTATCCTACTCAAGTCTTAGTTACTTGGCCTAATGATGCCGACCACCCTAAGTCCGAATATCCTCGTGGTTGGTTCACTAAAGAAGAGAAAACTGATTTGATTTTTATCAAGAACGATAAAACTTGGTTAGAGCAATATCAAAAACTTCCCAGTGATTTTAGTTCTCGCTATGGTTCAGAAAGTGGACAACACGCTCAACCAAGTTACAACATGGATGGTGGTTGGTTTTCAAGCAGTAATGCTGTGCCTCTTTATGGAGATATGGCCGAGAGAGTTAATGAAAGTAGAATGATGGGTCAAGCCCCACCTTGGGCTACTGACCTACCACTCCCCACAGGACTTCGACTTCGCACCACACCCAAAAAAGGTAAAACCGATTTGTATGGTGAGATGGATGAAATCATGCTACATATTAAGCGTCAAGAGGCAATTGCCCAACTCACAGGATTGTCGTTGTAATAGTAATCTTTAAGTATCGGTGTTGATTAAGAATGACTATGCGTCTGGCTCAAGTTGGTTTGGGAACACTTCTTATTGGTGTGGCAGCCTATTTTGGTAGCGACACAGTTCGTAATAAAGTTTCAACAGTTTTCGGTGCAGATGCTATCACGCCTGCTGAATTAGAAGAAATGCACATTGAATCCAGTGGAGTTACTGTGGACACCGTTCCAGTTTCACAAGTTCAAGCATTCATGGGTTGGCAACAACTTCGCCTACAACACACTAACGCAGTTGCTAATGACTCACCATTCATGGATGGAGTCGTAGATGCCCAGCCTGTTTATACTAATCCTTTTGATATTGGATACAGTTTCGACCAAGAGTATTATGGAGCAGAAACTTTTGAAGCCACTGGAGATTACGCTGGCCAAGGACCTTCTTCTTATAATGTGGCTAATCCGCCTAATACCATTCCAACTGCTGGAACACCTTATCGTATTCAAGCACACACTGGACAAGTTTATAGCACCGACCCCTCAACTGGAGTTAATGGACAACCTATTGCTTACTCTGGTGCTACACCAGTGGCACGACTTCCACCAGAAGTTACCAGCGACTTCCCATACATGGTAAGTCTAATCAATGTTCCATTCCAAGAAATAGCCACATCTGACATCGGTAGTAACCGATTCGGCAGTTTGGCTCGTAATAGCACCGACGACAATGTAAATGCCCGATTTGGTGAAACTGCACTAAGTCCTGAAGTTGATGCTTCTTATACATCTTCCACAGGAGAGACCATGCCATTGAGTCAATGGCGAAGCAAATATACGGTTTTGCGACACTCAGACACCACAGTAAGTGCCATTCCATTTAGTGGCGGTGTAGAACTACAACTAAGGAGAGTATAATTATGACTGGAGAAAAAATGCTATATGTGAAATCAAATGACTTTTGGGGATATGATGCGAGCGATTTCGATTCATCTCTAAACTTTTACACCTACACATGGACAGTTCCAGAATCTATGTATAATGGTATGGACGATAGCGACCAAGGACGACTCTTCCCTTGTGCACTATTTTATGTTCAAGGAGTTACTGATAATCACAACTTCCTAACACTTTCTATTGATGTTGATGGTGCCGATGCTAAAGTTCGTGGTATGCAAGGAGCCAAGCGTCGCACACTCAAGTTTGAAAAAGGTGTGCCTTATGCTTATTCCGTTGGAAGTTTGTCTATGAAGGAAGCACCTGCTGGTTCTACTTCAATTGCTTCTATTGAAGAAGCCGTCAAAGATGGTTCAGCCACTATGACTGGTGTTTTCAATGTTGATTCTTTCCTAACTGAAGCCAGTGAAATCGCCACAGCCGTTGGTTTGTCTACTACTTCTTCAGCCGAAAGTTATGAAGCAGAAGTTTCAGATTTCTATCCACAATCCTCTGCTGAAATTGGTAACGAACAATCTGGCCGAGGAGTCCCTGTGGCTTATGGCTCTGGCTCATCTCAATATGTTGAACCACCAGTTGTTGAACTTGAAGCCGAAGTTTCAGATTTCTACCCACAGTCTTCTGCCGAAATCGGTGATGAACAATCAGGCCGTGGAGTTCCTGTGGCATATGGCTCAGGGTCCTCACAATATGTAGAACCACCAGTTGTGGAACTAAGTGCCGAAGTTTCTGACTTCTACCCACAGTCTTCAGCAGAAATTGGTGATGAACAATCTGGACGAGGAGTTCCTGTGGCTTATGGCTCAGGTTCTTCACAATATGTTGAACCACCAGTTGTGGAACTAAGTGCAGAAATTATTGATGATGATTATATGGATGCTTATTCGGCTATGGGAGAACCAGATGCAGAATACGACCAAGGCTACAACGACCAACTCGACGAATCCCTCGGAATGAGAGATGGAGCAGAAAGAGATTTCCGCCAATCTATGAAAGACCGAAGAGATGAGTCAAAAGGGACTGAAAAATATGATATGTCTCGCCCCTACTCTGGAGTAGATACTATGGATGCACAAGGATACAACGACAAAATGGATGAATCATTGGGTATGCGACATCGTGGTCGTCATTCTCAATCAATGAAAGACCGCCGTGATGAAGCGGCTGCTATGGACCGAAAATACGGCATGAAACGCAAGTATGAAGATGTAGCCACAATGGACGCTCAAGGCTATGATGACAAAATGGATGAGTCACTTGGTATGCGACATAGAGGTTCACATTCCCAATCAATGAAATCCCGTCGAAATGAAGCGGCTGCTATGGACCGAAAATATGGTATGAAGCGTAAGTATGAAGATGTTATGACTATGGATGCTGATGGTATGATTACCGAAGGCTTGCCAGTTATTCCAGATTCCTATGGAACTAATTCTGCCCTAAGTTCTGGACAAGGTGTGCCAGTTTGGTATGGTAGTGCAGATGGTATGGAAGATTACAATTACCAAAGCAACGACGGTTCTTTAGATAGCGCAGGCTTCACAGAAGGCACAGTCAATCCTACCGAGTTCACTCGTCTTGGGGCTTACGATGTTCCAGTTATTCCTAACAGTTTCGGAGAAGATTCTTCCGAGATGGGCTATGGAGTTCCACAATGGTATGGAGCCGACACTATGGTAGATAACTTTGAGGAATCTGCACCACCTATGAATATGGGTAAGAAAACAGTTGGCCTTATGGCTATTGTTGGATTGGTTGCAGGCGCATACATGGCTTCTCGCAAGTGAGGCAATTCAAATGTTTGGTGTGAATGCTTGGGATATAACTCCCCATAAGTTTTACACAGAGGACAAAGAGGAAAAAACTCCCAAAGCAGGAGGTTTCAAATCTACCGACATTGGGATGAAAGTTGTTTGTAATGATGCAGATTGTCCACCGAATCACATGGCTATGAAGTCTACTGATGGCAAAGGAGATGAAACTTGTCAATGTATTCAGAATCCAGTGGCTACACTGGTAGTAGGTGAATTAAGTTTTTGGCAGAAGGTAGGAAAACTTTTTGGAGTCACTAAAGAGTCTGAAACTTTTAATGCTTTTTCTGATGAGTCCACACCACATCCAACCAAAACCAACCAAATGACTTCCAGAGGAATTGATATTCCTGATTGGACTTTTGTAGAAATTATGGGTCAAACTGATTATGAAGATGTAGATGGCATCCCTCTTGAAATGTTTGAGAGAACTTTTGTAGTGCCATTTGGAACTATTAAACAAACTAAAGTGGTTCAACATCCAGACCCCGCTAATATCGGAGCAGGCAAACCTATGTTTGGAGTTAAGGTTCGTAGTGAACTCACACCGAATGAGGGAGATGATACTCCATCATCATCAATTGAAACCAGAGTTGAAGACCCATTTATGCCTTCAAATGCTCAATGGGAATTATCAGGTTTAGATACTTGGTTTGATACTGCGGAAGAAGAGGAAGATGATTCCGATGATGAAGAACCTGAAGAAGTAGCCAAAGATGTTACACCGCCTCAAGCAGAATCCAAAACTGGTTTGTATATCTTGGGCGGTATCGGAGTATTAGCCGCAGGTTATCTTTACTTTATTATTCGTAATCCCAAGGCATATGTTCAAGGCAAGGCTATATCTACCGCAGGCGGATTAGTCTCACAAGCGTTAGGTGCAGAATATGGTTCATAGACATTGGGATGATGAACCAGAACCCAGCGTTTCATTATTTTTGCTGGCTTTAGTATTTGCAGCCATTTTTTTACTCTAACTTTATTACAGTAGTATTACTTATGATAATTATGAGTGAATACTTTTGGGGTCATTATGGTTATCCCACCGAAGATTGCGAAATCGAAGAACTTACTCGTGTTATAGCGTGGGCTTGGAATGGTGATTTCAATAATCTAACCATGGAACGCTATGAGTTTATGACTTCTAAGCCTGACCCTCGTTCCTCGGCTCATACCGTAACCGGCATATGCCGTGTTACTCACCCCGGCGACGCTGGAGTAGAAATACATATTCATTTAGATGGCGAATATATTCCTAACGCATGGGAACAATTCAGATGTTTAGGCTACGACACTCGTGAAGAATTGACTCATGCCTTTGCGTCTGAAATGCCATGGGCAGGCACACCAAACTTTAAGTAGTCGTGCTGCTCAAGGTAAGATATGTCTGACGACGGTATTTCACCTTTCTTAGCCGAGATTGAAAGTGAAGTCACAGTAGAAGCCGCAGGTAATCCTAACAACGCTGTGGCTTTTGATATGGAATCTGGTAAAAACTCTGTGGTAGACACCATGGAAATTACTGAAGAAGATTTGAACACTTATCTTAGTGCATCACAAAGAAGTTCACTTCCTAAGCATTTACAAGAAGGTATTGTTCGTAAAAAGAAAACCTCTGCTGCCGAAGAAGAGGCTATGCCAAGTTTTGAAGAGATGCGAGATGAAACTGCACCCCAAGACCCTGCCGAACCAGAACCAGATATTAGTCAAATGGGAGAAACCCCTGAACCCGGATTTGCTGACCCAGATATGGGTCCTACCGAAATGGGTGGTCCTGATGAGATGACTGGTGGCGAAATACTGGATAGTCCTTTGCCTGTGGAACTTTTATCTGAGCGACTTCAAAATCAAGAACAAGAAATGCTGGTGGCCAGTATGACTCAAAAACAATTTGAAGATTGGTTATTCCCTGCCTCAGAAGAATCCGATTGGGCATCGGGTCAAATTGCTTTAGCCCGTATCATGGCAAATCTTAAAGCCGCAGGTTATGATGCTTCTTCTTTATCATTAAATGATGAACTTTACCCAGCCTATGTGCAAATTGCATCTTCACTTTGGAGTCGTCAAAATCTGGTAACTCCAGTTCGTGATGATGTTTTATCAAGAGTCGAAAATGCTCCTGCGGCACAATTAGTGGCGACTTTGGAAGCCACCGCTTCCGCAGTTCCTACTGAACTCGCTGCTGAATTGTTCCGAGTCCCTGTGGAAGAAACCACAAATTATACTCCCTATTTTATTGTTGGGTTGGCTACAATAGCCGCTACAACCATTCCATTCTTTTGGAAGCGATAGGGCAAATCTTTAAGTATCAAGGATGGTGAAGATAAACTATGAATCTGGACCTCGCAATTCAAAATGTTCTGAAGCGCAGTGAAATGGAAGGTGCTATGCACGGAGTTATGTCTAACTTCGGAGCCAGTTACGAGTTGATGGCTTACACTGACTCTGCCAAGTCTGCGGAAAACATTCTTGGAGTTACTGTGGGACACATGGCTCCTAATGCTTTGAGCCGTCCTGCTATCGAAACCAAGCGTGCAGAAGTTTATACTGCTACACCACCTACTCAAGATGTCTCAACCACATTTGGACCTATGGAACTTTCTTACACAGCCAGTTCTCGCAACTGGACTCTAAGTTGTATGGGACAACCAACTTTCTGGAATAAACTTTTTGGAACTGCACCATCGTCAAAGATTCTTATTACTAAGTATGGCACTAATGCTTCCCATCGGTTCTTGAGTGCTGTGGAGAACTCTGGTATGTCAGCATCTTCTAAGAATCAAATTGCTTCTTTTGTTATGACTCATATGCAATCCACATCAGTTCGTTCTTACCAACAAGGACTTACGGTAGATACACAACCATTGGATGATGCTATTACTTCTTCATCCAGTCGCAAAGTTCTCGAAGCCAACTATACTAATGGTTCTCAAGAAATGGGTTTAGCACAATCCTATTCAGGTGTTGCTAAACTAAGTAATAACACCTTTATGGGTGATACAGTTATTCCTCAACCGCTTAGTGCGGCACAAGTAGGCACGGTTCGCACTGCACTCGGCGACCCAGTAGGTGTTCATATTTCACCGCCAACCCGACATATGGGTGCTATCAAGACCAACCGAAGTCTTTAAGTAGTTGAACAGGAGAGTTAAAAACATGAATGCAGTAACAGATGTAGTCGAAGATTCCTATGAAGGACTCATGGATGCAAAGTTTTATTCTGGCGTTGCTGGTATTGCTATTGGTGGAGTTCTCGGAAGTGTCGTGACTCTACTACCATTCTACAAACTTGGAACATTTGGAAATATCGCTCGCACCGTGGTTACCGCAGGTTCGGGTGCTTACCTTGTTCAAATGTCTCGTAAAGTTTCAGGAGATATGTCATCCTTGTATCTTGGAGCAGGAACAATCCTCGGATTCATTGGCGTTTCACAAGTTGTGGGATACCTCACAGCATTTACAGGACTTTCTATCCCGGGATTCAATGGACTTGGTAGTGTTTTAGTCGGAGAAGCAGAAAACTTTAAGTCTGAATCTTCAATTCTACCTCAGCGTGGCTCTGGCCGTGTTCTCGGTCAAGAAACCGCAACCCAAGATTTCTCAGACATCTACAATTCAGAAGATATTTTTGAAGAAGGCACACAACAAATGATTAACCGTGTTCCTGCTGACAACCCAATTGATTCAGTCGTCGAACAAGCACCACTTGGCCATGGAGTTACTCAATGGTTTGGCGCAGATGGAATCTCCGCTACTGGTGGAGTTGCCCAAAGTTTTGGCGGAGTTGCTGAATCATCTTCCGTTAATCACAACCCACAGACTAATGTTAGTCAATATGTTTCCTCAGTTGATACTATGGGAACTCGTGCTATGAATGTGAACAAAGGTTCACCACTTACACAATCGGCGTATGGTAAGAACTATGCACCTCCAGTTTCATTCCAATCCGAAGAACCTACTATGAAGATGGGGCAAAGTGATGCACCAACTCCAAGTATGGGACAACTACCAGACATCTGGAGTGCTTACATCAAACCTTCCACCACTGCCGAAGAAATGGTAATGGACACCGCAAGAATGATTAACCCGGGACAACCTATCCAATGGTATGGTTCCGAAGAAAGTTCTACTGGAGTTCTATCACACCATATCTCTCACGCAGAAGGCTTTGGAAGTGTCATAGGACAATAAAACTAAAAAAAAAATAAAGGTGAAATGAAATGCTACAACGAATGTGTGATTGGACGAACTCTCGAAATGGACAAATTGTAATGGGTGTTGCTACTTTAGTCGGTGGTCTACATCTATTCTTCAGCGAATCTCAACCAGTATTGGGTATGCTCGATATTGGCGGTATTACTCTAATGGGTAAGGAAATCGGAGTCCAGCAAGTTCTGGGTGTCGTTCTTTCCATTGGTGGTGCTTGCTATGTTTGGGATTATTGCTGTGCTGATACCGGCATGGGTATGTAAATAGGAGATGAATAATATGAATATAAAAAGAATGCTTGTGAACGAATATACTGTTGGCGGAAGCCTATTGCTTGTGGGTGCTGGATTTTTCAGCACTCGATTTACTGATGCTCTCTCTTACGAGTTGTTCACTCTACCATCTGCTATCCCTATGATTGGCGGTGCATCTGTCACTGTTGGTCGTGTTGCAGGTTTAGTTCCACTAAGTTTAGGAATTGCATTCTTGCTCGGTAAGGTTCGCCCAGTTACTTCCAAGGTTCCAGTCGTTGATAAGGTCGTAGACCTTGCTGACCGAATCGTGAATGAAGTTTCCATGCCTGTTTCTGAAGAAACATCCACTATGGGTGCAGAGTTCTGTGCAGAACACAACGCTGAGTTCTCTGCTTGCGGCTGTGGCACTAAAGAGGCTGAAACCGTAGACCATCTTAATCCAACTGAAGTTGATTCCCCAGAAGTTTCTCTGGAAGCAGAATCAGGTTCAAAAAAAAAGATGAAATGGACTGACGCTGTTAGTGCGGCTCGTGCTAAGTTAGGTGTCAAAGGTTTTACCCCAGTTAAGAAGGGAACTCCTTTGTATAAAATGGCTAAATCCATGATGGCGTGATACTTGTGTCTTACGCAAGTCAATTGCGTAGACTTCCAATGGTAGTTCAGTTAGGAATTGCTTTGGTTCTTACTGTGGCTGTCGTCAAAGTCTGGGAAAAAGTCTAAGTAGTATTAAATACTTAGGTAGTTATTACAGTTTATGACAACTGTTAGTTTAACTTACTATCACGATAGTAAGAACCATGGTAACTTTGGTGATGAGTTATCGCCATTTATCATTCAAAAACTACTAAGTTCAGAGTATAAACTCCTACTTAATGCCCCAGAATCAGACCATTCTATGCTTGGAATAGGTTCTATTATACACCTTTCTAAAGAAAATGACTATGTTTTTGGTAGTGGTTTGGGAGTTTTAGAGCCAGAATCATTACCACATTTGAACATTTGTGCCGTCCGAGGACCCTTAACTCGTGAAACTTTAGGCCATTATGACATAGATTGCCCAGAAGTTTATGGTGATGCGGCTTTATTACTACCTAAGTTTTATACACCTACTTATTGTGAAGGACTTTCTACTAAGATTGGTTTTGTTCCACATTTTAATTATTACGATACTTATGCTTCCCTCGAACTTCCCGAAAACTTTCACTTGATTGACCCAACTATGGAATGGAGACAAGTTATTGATGAAATTACTTCTTGTCAGGCGATTGTTTCACAAAGTCTACATGGTTTAATTTGTGCAGATGCTTATCATATCCCTAACATTCGTTTTGCAGAAAACTTTTGGTTCTGCAATATGTGTCATAGTCTTAGCACGCAGAGTGCACTCAACTTAGATGAAACTTTTAACTTATCTACTTCTGGTGATGAGCGTCCAGCCTGTAACTGTGGTTGGAAATACAATTGTTGGGGCAATAATTTACTTCATCATAATGGAGATTTTAAGTTTCAAGATTATTTTATGAGTCAGGGTCGAAAGAGTATTTCCTTAACTACTTTAGATTCTTATGATGAAACTTTACTCTACACCGACGGCAATCAGATAGATTTAGATTTACTTATCTCAGTATTTCCCTTCTGATTTCAGGCACATTCGGATAAAAAACCCAAACCTTTAAGTAGTCAAAAAGACCAATATAAAGTATGAGCAACCAAGTGTTGTTCTAAACCTAAAAATGGAGATGAAAAAATATGAGTATGAGAAGCCAAGTATATGAATGGGCCAACCTCGCACCTGTTGGACAGACATCCACTCTACGAAGAACAACTGCTGATGTGCCAAAGGCATTGACCGCAAATCGTGAGTATGACCTGTTTATCGGAGGCGTTGGGAACAACATTACCAAGCCAGCAGAAACGACCGCCACACAGTTTATCGTGATTGAAGATATTGCGTGCAGCCCGAACCTATCCGGTGCTGTCCAAATCCGAATCAACACGACTGACTACTTCCAAAACCCTGATGTTACCGATATGGTCGGTATCCCGGGATTGGCAAGTCCTTACCCTCGTGGTGCAAACAGCGCAGTTGCTCTTGCTTCTGCTACCCCTGCTGCTTTCCAAGCAAGCATTACAGACAACATCTTGAAGTCTTTTGACCTCTACCCTGATGTTTATGTTCTACCGGGACAAACTTTCCAGATTCTATACACCCCTCTGGTTACTACTCCTGCTGCTGCTGACGCTGCAACTTCTACCGCAGTTGTCTCCGCTTTCGTGAAATACACTCTTTACGACGGACCGGACGCTCTTATCGCAAACAAACTTTTGGAACTTGGTGTCACCATCAACCCAAACAATGTCGATTGGTATAAGCGCAGCCTGATTGAACAACAACAACGCTCTGCTTCTGCTGCTGCTGCTTCGGCTGCTGCTGCTGCTGCTAACGGAGGTGTCTGAAATGAGTATGCGAAGTCAAGTATATGAATGGGACGCTGGCCGTGGAACACCTGCTACTAACGCTAACGCAGGCTCCCGTATTTCAGTCTTTATTGGCGGAATTGGTAACAACATCACCAAGCCTGCTGAAACAACTGCAACCGAGTTCGTAGTTATCGAAGATATTGCTGTTTCACCTACACTACCTTTGGGTATTGCTGCTGGTGCAGGAGCAACGCCGATTGTTGTCACAACTGATGTTCGTGGACTTTCCTACGACCCAGTTCAAGGAACTGCTGGTGGCCGTTCATATGTTCAAGTGCGTATCAACACCACAGATTACTTCCTTGACCCTGACAATGTGCCAAACGACGGTATTCCGGGAACTGCTTCCCCATACCCACGAAGTCTGAACTTCCAGCCTTCGTTCAACCTTTACCCTGATGTCTATGTGCTACCGGGTCAAGTTTGGGATGTTTTGGTAACTTTCTACCACACTGCTGGTCTTTTGAATACTGCTGGAGCATCTTTGGCTGCTGGCAATATCGCAACTGGACAACTTCAGTGTTTCGTGAAATACACCCTCTATGATGGGCCAGATGCTCTTATCGCTAACAAGTTGTTGGAGATGGGAATCAGTATCAACCCCGGAAATGTGGACTGGTATAAGCGCAGCCTGCTTGCTTCCCAAGCATAACCGTAAAACCTACGCCGAATCCGAGCCTCTGGCTGGGGTGGAGATAGTTGAAAGACTGTTGATGAAACCCCAGCCCATAGAGGTAAAGAATAGGAGTGATTAGGTGGATACCAAAACCTTGCTAACCGATGTGTTAATCGTCGGAACAGTATTGTTTGTAGTAGGAACATGGATAACCTCGCATCATAGTCATAAGATTGTGACGCAAGACCACCCTGAACATCGAGTTCGGGACTTCCTTATCTACACTTGTGCTGGTATTGCCTTGATTACAGTTGGTAGTAACATGATTACTGATGGTATGATTTCTCGCTTAGGTGGTAACTAACATGGATGCACTCTATCTTGGAGGCGTTATGTTCGTGGCTGGCTTTTTGCTAACCACTTACCATGTCAGCGAAATGTTTAACCCGAAGACTAAAGCCGTGTCCCATTTAGCATGGGCCATGGTAGGAGTAGGATTGTTCCAAATAGGTTCTAATCTTGCTGCTGGTGGTCTACAAGAACGCCTAAAGTCATAATAACAATGGTTTAAGGGGTTGTAGTTCAATCTGGAAGAACGCTCGGTTTGCATCCGAGAGGCTGGGAGTTCAAATCTCCCCGACTCCACCATTAGTATTAAGTAAGTGCTATGTTATATCATTACCATGGGTTTTGATGTTATTATACCAACCTACAAGGTATCTCCAGAGTTTATTCAAACTGCTTTAGAGTCTGTGCAATCACAAACTCTTGATAATTGGCGTTGCTGGATAGTCGATGGCACACCTACTGATTATGAATCCTATGAGGATTTTATGAAAGTAGTGAATACTTTCACAACTTCGGATAAGTTTAGTTATTTGCGCCAATCTGGAACAGGAGTTTCACAGGCCAGAAATGAGGCCATAAGTTTAGGAGATGCAACTTATATTGCTACTCTTGACGGTGATGACTTTTGGTATCCTGAACATCTGGAATGGATGACTGAAGCCATAGTAGACTCAGAATCAGAAACTTTACCTACTGCTTTGTGGTGGGCTGGTGCTGATGCACACATTCTGATTAAGTCTATTAAGACTGATGAGGTTTATACCCATGAGGGCGTATTAGGTTGGTTTGGAGATTATGCCAAGATTCGCCCTGAAGACCACCATTTTTACTTGCGAACTCATGCAGTAATCCCTTCTAACTCGGTATTTCTGCGTTCTCGTTTTGAAGCCGTTGATGGTTATAATGAAACCTTGCAGATTGGTGAAGATACTGATTTGTATCTCAGGATGATTGCTAATCCCCTTACCTATGGCTTTGGTAAAACTTTCCGAGGCTATCAATTCGATGCTGTCAGTGGTTATCATGGATGCGGACCTTGGCAAACTACCCAAATGGGAGGTCAAACCTCCGCCGCCGATGGACGGAGTTCCGAAGAAATAAAAGCCGAGTTCGTCAAACAAACCTTAACATCTCTTCGTGCCAGTATTACTATGGAAGACCAACCTGCGGAAGTTTCCTCCGAATACTGGCAATTCTTAATAGACAGCATAAATGCTTACCAAAACACTCGTGCATCATCCATTATGGAATCAGCCCATCTTTAAGTAGGTCATACGACCTATGCTATACTATGAGCCGAATTGAAATTGAAACACCTATTGGACCCATTACTGCTAACCTTGATGAACTCGGCGAAAGTCTTTCTTATCTTATGACTAAGGTAAAGAAAACAGACAAAGTAGACCAAGCCATTTCTAAGTTCTTACAAGTTGATGAAGATACCACACATCCTATTGAGTCTAAGCGTAAGTATTACCACGATAGGTCTTATATCTTTTGGATGGAAGCCCTTATGGAAGTCATCAATACTGGTTATGATATTACTCGTGCCGAGAATTACAACTATGGCGATACCATGACCGCACCTATTTGGTTTGATGAAAAGGTCGGAGATGTTACCGTTAAAGTGCCACACAAACTCGTTATGTATGTGCAATCTAAAACTAATGCTGAAGAAAGATTTGTTATTATGTTCACTCCGTTTGATGAATACGAAGTAGATATGGTATTTCAATTTAGAAGTGGTTGTTTTGATTACTCAGAGTTTTGGCAAACAGTAGAAGATTACTTTTACAATCAAGGTTTGCTTAAGGGCGCACACTTTACTGCGGATTTCAAGATGTTGGAAACACCCAAACTTGATTGGAATGATATTGTTATCAAATCTGAAGACCGTCAGGTTTTAGACCGAAACTTAGTAAAGTTTATTGATTCCGTAGATTTGTATCGTAGTAAAGGATTAAGAGGAAGTCGAGGTGTGTTGTTGGCAGGTCCACCGGGCACAGGGAAAACTCTAAGTTGTAAAGTTTTAATGAACTCTTTGGATGCTACGGTGTTGTATGTTTCTCGTGATGCCGTTACAGATGTCGGACAAATAACAGAACTTTACAAAATGGCTCGGAGGCTAAGTCCATCAGTAGTTATTCTGGAAGATATTGACACGCTCGGAGGACTTGGCCGAGATGAAGGCGACCATCCACTACTCGGTGAGTTCCTGAATTGTTTAGCAGGTGTGGAAGATAACGACGGTGTAGTAACTTTGGCTACTACCAATCATCCTGAAAAACTGGATTGGGCTTTGACAGACCGACCCGGCCGATTTGATGTTAGACTAAAGTTTGACTATCCTGATGAGAAAAGTCGTATGGCAATTTTGGATAAGTATTTGACACCATTCCAAACTAAAAACATTAAACTTAAATCTCTAATGAAGAGAACTGATAAGTTTTCTGGTGCATATCTACAAGAAATTGTTCAGTCTGCCTTTATGGTAGCCCACGAAGAATGTGGTTATTGTGATGAACCCACTATTACGCAAAATCATTTGGAACAAGCCTTGAGTCAAATGGAATCCCAACGAGCCACAGTAAGTCGGGAAAAAGGTCTGACTTATAATGGCACAGAGATGACTTACGAGGAATTGTATAACTAACCATAACTTTAAGTAGCAAAATGGTATAAGATTACCTATGGCTGAAGCAATTATTTGTCCTGCGTGTGGTTTTGACCCGTATGACATGATTTTTTATGCCGTCAAACAAGAGTTTCCCGATAGCAACCCTCGTGATGTTATCGAAGAAATGTCTGACGAAGAATACCAAGAGGAAGCAGAGTTCTATGTTTTTGAAAATCACATAGATTATTGTCCTAATCAAGATAAGTTGATGAAGATTTCTGCTGGATTTGACACCGAAGAAGAAGCATTTTCATATGCTTACAACCAAGGTCATGCAGCCTCTCGTAAGAATAGTCCTTACAAACCCAATCCCACTACCAGAGATACCTCGGATTTCAAAAAGATATACAAACAGCGTGCTGAAACTTTTAAGGCTCCATATGCTGGTGCAGGTAGTTTGATGGGTATTGGCCAAGGCACAGGACTCGGAAGTTTCACTTCTAAAGAATTAACAGAAAGTAGTGCTATTCATGGTGATTTTGATTCAGCCTCTCTAAATTATTCTGGAAAACAAAACTTAGAAGTTCGTGCTGAACAAGGTTACAACAACCGAATGAGAACAATTGACCTTAAACCCGTCATGGTGTTCTTTGAAGGATGGGCAAGAGATGAGAACGGCGTTCCTTCCGATGACCCCGTAGAAGAATGGGAACTGTGGTCGAATGAAATTGACATAACAGATGTGTCAGTCCACAGAGCCACTGATGAATGGTGGAAATTGTCATGGGAGAACGATGACGGTGGTTTCTATGATTGCATTATCAATCCTTCGGAGTGGGATATAGACGACTTAAATAAAGTAATGGAAGCAGACTGGCGAGATTTGCCTCGTGATAGTGCTGGTCGTTGGACTTCCATCACTCCAAATGAAAATCCAGAAAACTTAGATGCTGGTCGTTGGGTTCGCATCACTCCAAATGAAAATCCAGAAACTTTTACAACAAATTGGAAATACATTCCAAATGAAAATCCAGAAAACTTAGATGATTATATTGACATCCAACCCGCACAGTCTGGCACCTTTCCTATGCCTGTAAAACAGGAAACTTTTTCACAATCTCAAATCACTCTGCGAGAATTATCAGAAACCATGAATACACTCACGGGAAATCTACTTGGTTTTGATATGGCCTACCGCACTGTTGTTGATATGTTGGGTTCACAAGACAGCCCAGAACGCCGAGAAGCCTTGTTATCTACTCTGGAAGAAACCATTATGACTTTAGAGTTTTACGAAGAAACAGGTTATGATGGTGATATTCAAATGATGGTAGATATAATGCGTCAAAATGGTATGAATCCACCTCCTCAATTTGAAGAAGAAGTTTTGGCTCGCTATCAATTTGAAGATAAATGGGCATCAGAAACCGAAGAAGATTTCATTAAATGGTTTGAGGATGCTGAAGGTCCGGACTGTTATACTTGTGGAGATTACAATTCTCTCGGTGATGTGGAAGGACACGATAACATCTGTGAACCTTGTCAATCCTTGTGGATTTATGATGAAAGTGGTCCCGAAGGTGAAGGTTACTATCGTATTCATACCTTATCTTGGGACCAAAAAGTGCATTTCCATAATGCCAAAGCAGAGGGTAAAAAGATTCTCAAACCCGAAGTTCCTGCTGATTTTAACATCAAGGAAACTTTTGGCAACAACATGGTTTTAATGGCAGAAGATGATGATGAGGGTCCTACCATCGAAGAGTTCTTTAGAGATATATCAAAAGTTTTGAATAAGTATGGAGAGTTCTCATGGGACTCTGAAGCAGGCGAAGAAGGACTCTACTTTTCAGGAATGTTACTACCTCATAATGGAGCAGATAACTTCTTTCAATATGATGAAGATTTCTCCGAGTAAGCGTAATCTTTAAGTATCAGATGCACCCAATTCATATTATGGCTTGGACTGAATCAGACGCAGCACACAAACTTATTCGTCGTAAGAACGCAAAGGCAAAAGATATTTCTCGTCGTAAGGCTCGTCAATCTAAAACTTCTCGTTCCAAAATGAATGCTGAAGGAATGGAGATGACTCCAGATATTGAAAACTACCCGGGACTACCAGTGATTCCTGATTCTTACGGCACTAACTCTGCCCTAAGTTCTGGACAAGGCGTTCCTCAATGGTATGGAAGTGCCGAATCTCGCTTTGATAATTTGGCTGATAAAATCGCCAAGCAATACGAGAAGAAAGGTATGAATCCTCAAGAAGCCCGTGAAGTTGGTAAGAAAACTGCTTACTCCATTGGTGCTGCTAAATACGGCAAGGCAGGCATGGCTGCTAAGTCTCGTGCTGGTCGCATGGCTGCTGAATCCTCTGACGATATTCGCACTGCTGCTGACCTTGTAGCATGGGCAGATTCTAATGAGGGCAATTTGCCTCTTATGTCTACTATGAATGCTATGGGAGATAATGATTACCTTAGTATGATTGATTCGGATGATGATGAAATAGATTTCGTATTCTTGGATGGAACTATGGCAACCTGCCTCTTAGATGGCCAAACTCTTTCAACTTTCGTAGTAGCCTATGAATCAGAAACTTTTGAGGCTCGTGCTCGTTACGACCCAAGTGAAAATGATGTTCTCGAAACTAAGGAAAAGTTTCAACTTACCTTCCCTTCCTTTGAGATGAGTCCAACTTCTCTACAATATCTAACTTTCCAACAAGGCTCATCTAATAAGTTTCATACTTTTTGGTTGGCTCAAGATAGTGCAGGAGGATGGTATGCTTTCAATGCTTATCAATCCCTCGGTTATTCACCAAACATCTTCCGCATTACAGGACCTACTTCGCAAGAACAGGCTGCCCGTGCTATGCAAAGCAAGATGAATGCTAAACTTCGCAAGGGTTACAGTAACCGTTCTAAAGAGTTCGGCCTTCGTGCTGAAATGATTACTGAAGGCTTGCCAGTTATTCCAGATTCCTATGGCACAAACTCTGCTCTAAGTTCTGGACAAGGCGTTCCTGTGTGGTATGGCTCTGCCGACACCGAAGAAGAAGATTTCGACCACTCTTCTTACGAATACAAAGAAGTAGAAGTCGCTAAACCATTCCGCACAGCATTTATGGCTTCACTTGGCTTTATAGTAGCACCTTTGGTAGCCCTAACAGGTCTGGCTTTCGTTCTTGGAGATGAGTAATATGGATTGGAAACAAATAGGAATTATCGGAGTTGTGGCTGGAGCCTTGTATTTGGCTTATGAAAACCGCAGCAAGTTTATGTCCGAAACTTTTAATGCTCATGTTTCACCATCACAAGACCAATTCGTGGCTCGCAACTGGGGAACTGTTGAAAGAGTTTCTACCGAGCGTAACATCATGGCAGGTCAAGCCGTCGGTCAGACTATTAACTACAACGGCATGGGTATCACTCCTGCTACTGTGGGTTCTAATAATGGTCTTGGACAAGTTATGGATTTGAGTGTCTATGCGGCTACTATGCGAAGCACCGACCCAATTTGGGGACAGAACTATCCCGGTCGTGCCATCGGTCAAGAGTAATCTTTAAGTAGTCGGCCAACGCCAGACATATTGAGGTTAGCCTATATGCTCGATTTTGCAGAACTCCGTAATCGTATTCTAATGGGAGAAGACGAAGTTCCCGAAGAAATTACAGAATCACCAATTACTAAAGAGTTTATGCGCCCTGCTACGGGTTTCCCACTGTTATTTGGTGGTCTATCGGTAGCACTGGTTATTGCTGATAAACTCAAGTTAGAAATGCTTTCTAAAGAAGGCGAGTATAACTACCGCCCTTTGGTTTTGTCGGTGTTTGGTTTCTTACCTCTTGGTTTTGGACTCGGAGAATTAGTTCGAGGTCTGCAAGCCCAGAAACAATTTGACCGCTATGAAAAGTTAGTGAGTGCTGCTGAAGAAGAAGTAGAAAGACTTACTGAAGATGATGAAGAACAAGATGCTCAAGATAATACCAATGAAGGCAATTATTATGAAGCCGAATCTCAGTTTAATCTCTCTTCTTTTGGACCTGAAACCGGCGTTTTCCAAAGTGGTGCTTTCGGTCAATCCATGCCTACTATTGGTCCGGGTCAAACCTATGAACAAAGAACTTTTGGATGGTAAAGTATTAAGTAGTCGGAAGGAGTATGAATAATTATGACAGAAAAGTTTTACTGCGTAGGTTCTAAACAATCTTACGACCTTGAAGTTTTGGATATTGCCAAAAAACCTTCCAAGGGAGGTAGTTTCCGTTATTCTATTGTTTCTCAATCGCCACCGGGTCACAAAGTAACCAAAATCTGCAAGCAAGAAGTTTATGATTTCTATGCTGATAAATTAGGAAAGAAAGCAGCCGAAAGCGTTACTGACCCTTCAACCGCAGAACCATCCCCGGCTGGAGGACCAGCCGATATTACACCCGCCGGCCCTTCATCAACTCCTTTGGAAAGAACTGATTCAGGAGTTCCTTCCGATTTTGAAGCCGACCATGAAACTTTTGAAGCCAACGAAGTTGTGGGCACTATGAGTCCGGGTGCAGGAGTTAATGCAGCCCTTGAACCACTGGAAGGAGGATTAGAAAATGGTGATGAACCATCTTTAGTTCCTGCTGATAGTTTCCAACCTCAAGGCAACGGCCATGTTATCGGCCAACACACCGATTCTTACAATACCACACCTATGCACGCTGAAGAAGATTTTGAACCTTACTTTGAACTTTGTATGGTTAGCAACGGCACTGTTGGCGATATTGTAGAAGACTACGACGAAGCCGAGTCCGAAAAAGCATTTATTGAGTGGGAAAACCATGTTAATGAAGACGGACCCCATGTGCTAATCTTTTATGATTCTGCTGATGAAGCAGGTGTGATTGTGGCAGGAGATGATTTCATGGAAGTTTATGATTCTGAATCACTTCTTCCAACTGTTCGTAGTAATCGCAAGGCAATTATGGCTTCAGCCGCAGCCGCTTTGGTTATCGGATTGGTTTGGTATCGCAGTTCACGCTCGCAGTAATCTTTAAGTATCAGAATGACTAAGTAATAGTCATGCCAACCTTTGAAGCAGGATATGATATTCAATGCGACCCCGGTGATTTATACAGCCGTAAGTGCTATGTAGTTACTGGTGCTGGAGTTAGACAAGAAATTATCGGTTACGATAGTGCAGGAAATCCTATTTCTAAACAAGCAACCACGGCTGCTGGAACAGCATGGCAACCTTCTTTGACTGTTCTCGACCAAGATGGAAATCCTTACCAACCCTACGGTGCTGGTGGTATTCCATGGACATTGGGTGGAGGAATGACAGGAGTTGGAAAGGTTATGCCTTCATCTGGTGCCGACCCACAAGATTGGAAATACATTACTGAATCTGCTCCGGGTGCTCAAGCCCGAATTGCTTACGAAGAACGCATTTGTAATCCTCTATGGCCTACCTTTGGCTGTAAGACTGGAAATACTAATCCTACTGGAGTTACTACTGCACCAGTCAATGGACAACCAGAAGCAGGAACTCTTGGTTGGCTCAAAGAATACTTTGGAAGGTGGAATGCTGAAGAAAAGTATGAAACAAAATCCACCGAATCTAAGATTATGTCTTGGTGGAACAGTTTAATAGGTTCGTGATTACTATGGCCGATGAGAAAGAACTCATCGAACAAAAGTTTGGTGAACAACAAGAAGAAAAAGTTTTGGCAGCCCGTCATGCTTGGCGCAGTTTGTTAGTTCCAGCCGTCGGCTCTGCGGCCTTCTTTGCCTCAGCCGTAGTGGGCTTTATTCGCACTTATCGTAAGTATGGGTTTCCGACCAATGCTTTCAAACCGTTTGACTATGGTTTAATGAGTATCCCATTCATTATTGTAGGTATGGCTTTCCTATATCAAGCCGAAGAACAAAAACAAGAAGATGGCGAAGCGGAGGTCTAATCCCAATGCCATTTAAGTCTCGTGCTCAAAAAGAGTATCTAAGAATTAACGAACCAGAAATCTATGAACGCTGGATGCGTGAATACGATGCCGAATCCAACCAAAGTTTTACTCCACCTGCTGCGGCAGTTGCGGCTGCCAAGAAAGGTTTAGCCCAAAGAAAGAAATGGGGTCGTGGAGGACTATCACCCGCCGAGGCCAAATCTCAGGGTATTGATTCTGGAGTTACTCGTGCTCGTAAGATAAGTTCTGGAAAAGTTTCACGCCATGATGTCCGTCGGATGTCAGCGTTTAATCGTCATCGAAAGAATAATAATCCCAGTAAAAAGATGCCAGATGGTGGACCCACCGCAGGAACGATTGCTTGGAATCTTTGGGGTGGAAGCGCAGGAGTTAATTGGGCTAAGAAAAAGTCGGCTGCTATGAATGCTGAAACTTTTGAAGCAGAAATGCCAGCCCTAACAGGAGAAGATGAATTAAAGACCTACGAAGTTAGTGTGCCTGTATTACATTATTATGGTATTGGTCCAGTAGAAGCCTATGACGAAGAAGAAGCCGCCGACGAGGTGCGAAATAATTGGGGTTATTGGCGAAGAACTATTGACAACAATGGCGATTGGGGAGGTCCACTTTGGAGATACGGCCCACTTTCATCACATGAACCAGAAGCCTATGAGATTTTCGATTCCGAAACTTTTGGAGATGTAGACTCAGATGGACAATTAGCACAAGCCTTGCGTGCCGCCAGAGAAAAGTCTCGTCGTTATGCACCACAACCACTAAGAATTACTAAACTACCACACCCAGACCAAAAAACTTTGAAAGATTTTGAAGCCGAAACTAAAGACCTGCCATTTTCAGTATCTCGTAAAGATATTGCTTTAGTAAGTTTTGGTGCTATTCTTGGTGTAGTCTCAGGAGTCATTGGAGAAGTTTTAGCCGAGTTTTGGTTAGACCGCTACCGCCGAGACCCAGAATTGCGAACAAATGGTGATGATGAGAACGCTTAAGTAGGTGCAGCAGCATAATTAGATTGATGGATGCTGAAAGTTATTGGGCTGGATATTTAGCCGCCCGTTTTGAACGCTTTAGCACCGAGAAGAAACAGTTAATTGGAAGTGAGTATAATTCTAACCCTACTTATTGGAATGAAATTATTGAACAAGAGTGGACTATTATGAAATCTCGATTAGAAACGGGGTTTGATATTTCTGAAACTATTAAAGCAGTATTGGGTTTAGATTTTTTCCAACCCAACCTTGATGAAATCCGTCAAACCGAAGTAGCACAATTTACTTTACCTTCTGGTGAAGAACTACCTTTGTATCTTTATGAAGATTTCGTTTTACTTAGTAATCAAGGGATTTTTAGAGAAACAGATTTTATTTTAGACCGAGAGCGACGCTGGCAACCTAAAGTTGAAGAACTTTGTAGTAAGTATGGTTTTCAACGAGTAGATGTATTTTGGGAAGGGGGTGTTTCATATCTTAGATTCTGCAAAAACGAATAAGTGGAATGAAGTCGCTGCCCAAGACTTCATTACTGCTGGTATTATGATTAAGATTTTAGTCACCATGACAATGCTGATTCAGATTCCATTTATTTATATGGCACATACTTGGGAATTAGAAACTTTTACTTTTATGTGGTGGATGTTACAATTCTTTGGTTTTGTTATGGCTACTAATTTGGGTGCTGTGGTATTAGCCATTATTGCTCAAGATTCGGCCACCAAAATTGGAGAAAAACAATCGCAGGCTTTTACTGCTGACTTTATGCAAGGTATTGATACTTTAACTAAAATCCTCACTGTTTTTAATGACACCGCCGAAACACAAGGCGAAAGTTTAGACTCTCAAATTGAAGAGTTTGCGCCGCAGTTTTATCTATTGGGACTTCAATACTTACGAACCCATGCCCTTCCTTCGGAAGAACCTCCCTCGCTTGACGCTTTGGGAGTATCACCCCCGGTTTCTTATGACTCTGACGAGGAACTCTTTGATGCTAATATAGAGAAGCCTTAAATAGTAGCAAACCACATTTATTTACATGGGTAAGTGGCATCAAGTCTGGGCTGCATCCTTGTTGTTATTAGTGATTTCGTGTTGTTATTACACTTACTTGGTAGTTCAAGTAGGCAGTATGAATCCTTATGCTATTCAAGAAGAGATGCAAAGTAACCTCGGAAGTTTTGGTATTTGGGCTTTTGCCTTAGACATAATAGTCTTTGTGGCATTGGGTTGGTGGATACGAAAAAGATTCAAAAAAAAAAGTCTGATGACAAATCATATGATAACATTTGGAATGTAACTGATGACATCAAACCACTTAAAGGATTGATGCAGGACTTAGAACCAATTCATTTACCTCCTCCACCATCTCCACAGGAAATGGAGATTTTAGCAATCCTACAAGATAAGAACCTTTAAGTATCAGAAGCATCATAGATTAGGTATGGCAAATCAAGACCCACAACCAGAAGTTTATACCACAACGCACGCCTTTGCTGGTGCTGCGGCTGCTGGCACTTCCAATGTAATTTCAGTCTTTACTAATCAAGCGAACAATGAAGAAGTCCGACTCTACGCCGTTGGAATTGAAATGTTGGATGCTACGACTGGTGCTGCTCTCGCTGCTGGACTGGATTATTCAGTCTCCATTCAGGTTGGACCAAACAATGTTCCTTCTAACGCTTTCAGTGCAGGATTTATCTTCAGTAAGAACGACCGCACTCTGGCTTTGAGCACCCCAATTCTGGTGCTTTTCCAGCAACCACTTCAAATCACCGTTACGACTAATCAAATTGTGGCAGCCAATGGTTCTAACATCAAGGTTACTCTAATTGGAGAACTTGCTATCCAAAAGATTGCAGTTCACGCTGGTAACTGGGAACATCAAATGAACTCGATGGGTCCTCAAGGCCGCCAACGCTAAGTAGATAGAATGCTTTAAGTAGCAGACCACGCATAGTATTACTATGAGTCTGCGTCGTCAAGCCTATGAATGGCGAAACATCACTTCAGGAACATCTATTGTTTCTAATATAGGACATCCTATTTTGACCTATGATGCTTTGGGTCAAGTTCAAGCCACGGCTCGGCAGATTCCTGCTAACATTCCCATAGATATTATGGTCGGTGGTATTGGCAATAACTTAGAAATGCCTGCTGCTAATCGTGCTCATCAATTTATTGTTATTGATAACATTGGGAGTTATCCCTATCAGGCAGCACTTAATATCAGAATTGATACGACCAAATACTTTCAATCGCCTGACGGAGTTCCAACCGAAGGTATGCCCGCCTCGGCTATGCCGTTTTATCCATCTACCATTTTAGGAAATCAAGAAGTTGTTCCTATGATTGAGGTGTTAGACCCAACTGTTTATGTATTACCCGGTCAGACATGGGGTATCGAATACACCACCTATACTACCCTCAACACTGGCGGAGAAACGCCTACTACGGACAATACAATTGCCAGAGCCTATGTTCGCTATTTGTTAATTGATGGACCCGACCAATTGATTGCTATGCGATTAGTAGCACAAAGTATTCCTGTCACTACTGAAAACATTGAATGGTATAAGCAACAATTGATTCGTAACCGATTGCGTGCAGACCTTGGAATGGAAGAAACTTTAGAGAAAACTTTAGGAGACAAACCACGGAGGTTTATTTGATGGCCATTACAATTCAAAATTATGAGTGGACTTTGCGTGGTGCAGGAGATTTTATCGCTTACAATCCTGCGAGTTATCCCACTGTGGCCAATGATATTAGCATTTTCGTTGATGGATTCGGCAATAACATTGAGATTCCACCTTTTGTTAGCGAAGACCAGTTCGTCGTGATTGAAAACTTTGGCAGCACTCCCGGTGTTTTGTGTCAGACTAATCTGGTAAATAACATAACTTATACCACAGGAACTATAACTTCTGTCGGAACGGCAGTTACAGGAATTGGAACAGCATTTACAGCCGATATGTTAGGAGGAACTATCACATCTAACGGAGGACAAGTCAGAAACATTGTAGGATTCACCAATGCGACCAGTATTACTGTTGATGTAGCATTTGCCCCCGATATAGGTGTCGCTGATACCTTTAGCGTAAGTTATGGCGTAGGACTCACCACAACTAAACCTCGAACCTTTACTGGCGGCTTTGTAACTTCGGCTGCTACTACTGTCACAGGCACTCTCGGAGCAACTTTTACTTTAGATATGGTAGGTGGAACCATAACTATCAATGGCAACACTCGAAACATTTTGGCACGACCTACTCCGAACACTTTAACTATTGATGTAGCCTTAACAGTAGCCATAGCAACTCCTAATTATATCATTAACTATTCCACCACAGAAATAGATTTAACTTCGTGGATTCCTAATGGATTCGTGCAAATCGTCGTTAATACCACTGGATATTATCAGGACCCACAAAACACATGGCAAAAAGGAATTAGCGGCGACGCTGCACCTTATCCAGCCACACTAAGCGATATTCCCGGTTCCTATGAATTAAAACCTAATATCTACATTTTACCCGAACAAACTTGGGATTTCCGATACACCATGATGAATGATTTATCAGGTTATGTAGCCAATCGTGCGGCTTATACCCCCAGTTTAAGCACTACTATTCCTAATACTACCATTTTAGCCCAATGTCAAGTGTATTACTACTTGTTTGACGGTCCTGATAGTTTAATTTGTCATCAATTGTTAGAATTGGGTATTCCCATCAATGTAGACAATGTAGAATGGTATAAAAAGATGCTTCTGAAGGAACGAGGTCTTGATACCGACACATGGGAACATTATTTACAAGTTTCTATGGCCTATCGAGAGCGAGAAGATAAACACGAAGAATTATACGGCAGAACTCGCAAGGGCTAAACTTTAAGTAGTCGTGCATAGTAAGAACAAGCATGGCTGATAACGATTCTGGTTCTTACGGAGAAAATATCCGTAATCTCAAGCGACCTTACCGAAAGCAAGCATACCAAACTGGATATTCCCAAAAAGGTGATGCTGTGCAGAGCAATCCCTTGCCTCCGCACACTTATTCTACAACCTCGGTGCAACAAACTGAAGCCATTCGTCCCGGTGTTGATGCTCACACCTTTCGTCGCCCAGTCCGTCCAACCGTCGAATCAATTGATGGTGGGACTCCTATTGCTTTCGCTTTCTTCCCTTGGCATACTGTTCCTAAGCCAGAATCAGCGAACCTGATTCAACGCCAGCGAGTGGCTTTGGCTGGAACTCCTTTAGCAGATGATACTTTTATTGATGCTGTGGTTATCAATGTCGCCAATGCTAATGGTGCTGGTTCATGGGTAGCAGGTATTCCAACTGCTGTGGCATTTACACCCGGAACGACTCCTCCCAACCCCACACTACCAAGTGTCACAGGTCTACAAACTGCTACTCAAGGTGCACCTAACAGTCCAACACAGGCTAAGGTAGTCAATGCTAATACTAATCCAACCTCAATTCAAGCCTCTGGTGGAACAACTTTTACCGCCAATGCTGCAACTATTACTCCCGGTTCTAATGCTGAGATTTACCGTGTAGCCAGTTTCGGACACACTGAAACCACTGGCGCAGCCGCAGGAGTTACCTATGAAATCTGGGTGGATGGAAGTTTGTTTATGCAGTGGAATGACTTTGAATGGTCTCCAATTACTCCTAAAGCCTATCAATGGGACTTTGAGAATCCAATTGTGGTAGAACGCCAAATCGTTTATCGAGTCATTAACCGCACAGGTGGCACCATTAACACTGGATTTGCAGAAGCCTGTTTCAATGGCTGGGTCGAACAACGCTACGGATACAATGATGTAGGCTACTCTCAACTCCAGTCTTGATAGGTGATTAACAATGGCACAAACATATACCGGAACTAACGAAGGAAGCGGTCTGCTTAAAGTTACTGAGCAAGATGGCACACCTTTTGTCGGGAATGTTAATGAAATAAAAGTTTCTAATGGAACTTTGACCGATGATGGCGGTGGCACAGTTAGTGTTACCACAGGCGGAGGTGGCGGTGGTGCTGGAACTGTAACTTCTGTCAGCACTTCTTTATCTGGTATCTCAGTGGCTACTTCTACGACTACACCAGCCTTATCAGGAACTCTTGGTGTAACCAGTGGTGGCACAGGTGCGACCACCTTAACGGATGGAGGAATCCTTCTGGGTTCGGGTGTTGGTGCGATTACACCCCTTGCTCAAGCCACTAATGGACAATTAGTTATCGGCTCAACAGGTGCAGACCCCGTTTTAGCCACACTTGCTTCGGCGGGTGGAACAGTTACTATTACTAACACCGCAGGTGCTATCAATCTGGAGGCTGCCGCCGGTGTCTCTGGTGCTAACCCTACTGCCTCTGTGGGTGCTACTGCCGTTAATGGCACAGCCACGACATTCATGCGTAGTGACGCTGCCCCAGCCTTAGATAATACTGGTGTGGGTGCAGGAGCCTATACTGCTGCCGATATTACCGTAGATGCCCAAGGTAGAATCACGGCTGCTGCCAGTGGTGCTGCTAATCCTACGGCTGCCAATCCTACGGCCTCTGTTGGTCCTGCTGCTATCAATGGCACAGCCGTTACTTTCATGCGTAGTGATGCTGCCCCTGCCTTGGCTGATACCACCGTTGTCGCAGGAGCCTATACTTCTGCTGACATTACTGTGGATGCCCAAGGGCGGATTACGGCTGCCGCTAATGGTGCTGGTGGTGGAGGAGTCATTACTGGCACAACCAACGGTGCTAACAACCGCATTACTACTTATTCTGCTGCAACTGCTCTTAACGGTGAGGCTAACTTAACTTTTAACGGCACTATTTTGACGATTACTGGAAACATGGCTCATGGTGTCAATAACACCAGCACTCTTGGTTTTTATGGAACCACACCCACAGCCAGAATAACTATTCAGGATGCTGGGTCTATTCCACCAGCCGACCCCGGATTGGGTGGACAAATTGGTTCCGTAGATGGTTTGCTTATTTGGGCAAACTCAATTCAAAACTTGCTTACTACTGTTGGATTAGGACAAACCTGATAAGAACTATTAAGTATTTCCTCAAGGATGGTATCTTATGGAAGAAACAATGGCAGATGCAATAACTCTGAGCAAGGACGATATTATGGTTTTGCTTAACCTCATGGAAGCCACCACTTTTCAATCCAAAGCAGGTGCGGTTCAATATCTAAGAATCTATCATGCTTTAGAAGCCTCCCTTAATGCTGATGAATAAGTTTAAGTAGCAGCGACGCTGAAACTATCTTATGCAGCAAGAACGCCTTTGGACTTGGCTATCATTAGGATTCGCAAGTTTGGCTATGCTTACCAGTTTGTTTGCTCTGGCGACGGACCCAACTTACGAAGTGCTTCCTACCAAGAACTCTGAAGTAGATTATTTAGATGAAACCCCCTCTGAAGAAACTTTAGACCAGATGAGAGGACTCGGTGTTACCTCCGCAGACAACTAAGGCTAAAACTTAAGTAGTCGTTGAGATGAGGAATAATTATGACAGATGTGCAGAAAACAGGTCGTATGACTGTTGCTAAACTTGGAAAGCGAGTAGATGAGTTAGCCGATGTCATGGACATCATTCATGCTGATGTGGGCGAACTAAAAGAACTTCTCAAAACCTTAATTGAACTTCAAATCGTCAAAAATCCTGAAATCGCTACTGAAGATACTTGGGTCAATAGAATGTATAACTAATCCCAAAGGCTTTGCTGCTTGCCTAATTCTTTAGATTCAAAAGTTTCTCCTACCCATTTGCTAACTTGACTATTCAATCCTGCAATATAATGATTGCATCGGGATTTTTCAATTAAAGTTTGCATCAGACCATCGTATTTACTAACTCCGCCTTCAGTAACCGTTAAAATAAGTTTGCCGGGACACAAAGTTTCAATTTCTTCTCCTGTAAATGGGTCAGTTTTCTTTTCCATAATCGTTCTACACTTTCCACTAACGGGCACTCGACGATAACTGGCACTACATTTAGGACAACGAACTTTTTGTTGCCCATAGGCTCTTAAGTTTCCTCTCATATCTCGAATAAGATGTCGGTCAATCAATTTACTGGCTTGTTCTTTATTATCCATACAATGTAAGATTTCTCCTAATGAAAATTGTTCCATAGTCTTGCGACGCATTCCTTCTAAAGTATTGTAAGGATTATTTCTGGGTCCACCAGCACAATCAGAAGTTTCATGGGTGTATCCTATTTGACCCACGGGTCTTTCGCCCTCGTCAATAAAACTTTCCACAATTCTAATGCCATGCTTCAAAGCAGTTTTCGGTGCTGGTGGTTCTTTACTGTGCGTGAGTTCATAAAAACTGGTCGGATATTTCCAAAGCACATCTACATTCAAGGCTTCTTTGTCTATCTCGGTGGCTACAATGCGAGTTGTCAGCGTTAGAGGGGCATCCATGCGTCCTCCACGGCTTTTAGGCAAGAACATACGGCTAAAGTTAATCAAGCCCTCTGCAAGTAGTAATATACAGTCAATATCACCATCACAGTTGCGTCTTTTGGCTGCATGATAAAACGGATGTCCATAATGACCTTTGACACCTGCTACGCCAATAATCCTTGCTAATACTGCACCACTGGTATGCGGGGCTAATCCCATAATTAACTGTCCAATCAAGGCTTCATGTCCAGCATCTTCGGCTATTTGATAAAATCCCTCTAAGTCATACATGGTTTTCAACATATCATCAGTGAATCTCATGGTTTGTAGCAAAGGTTTCACACAATTTTCTGCTACTACCACATCTTGAGGCATCAATTCAATAACTTGGTCGTCGGAAACCACAGCCTCGCCTTGACAGTCTACATCATAGCCTAACTCTACGGCTTGCGCTGCTGTAATCCCTATTTCATCAGGTCTAAAGTGAGTCATGGTAATATCTACCATATCAAAACGAGTTGTTCCATCTCGAAAAGCACTGGTGCCATTACGGTGTCGTAAGACTGACTTTAACATATCTTCAGGCATCTTTTCGGCATTTCTCAATCCTTTGCTGCCTTTGACTTCGGGTTCAGTGGCTTGATGAGTAATCTCTAAACATTCTTTCCACAAATCTTCAGTATGCAAATCTTGTTTAATGACCCCTACGAAATTAGTTTCCACAGCCTTGTGTGGTTTGGCTTCGCCGACACCACCCAAACAAACCCCTCGCCATGTCTGGGTATCACAAAAGGGACACACTCTTACACCCACGCTCACACCTTCTCCCTTGCGTGCTGCATCACGAATACGGCGTTGAGCACCTACATTGAAGCCCACAGGCCACAATCCGTGAATCTTAGGGTTCATTTCTCGATGTTTAGAACCTTCTGGCTTACCCATACGAGCACCGATACGAATAGTAGTTCGGGGTCGGATTTCATAATCGGCTAAAGTATTTAACCACGCCACAGCATTATCATAAATCGCCAGATTGATTTTTAGACTGGCTGTGAGTTTGGGTAGTAGATTTAGAATCAATAAACTTTCATCTCCAGTTAGGTAACCTTCTGAGGTAATTCCTAAATTGATACGATAGGCTAACTCTCGGAACTTCTCAGGAACTTGAATCTCTGTGCCAGATGCCGAAAGTTTCAAAGAACTCATAAAATCGTGGGCTTCTTGGGCAGTTAAATCTTGCCAACCCGTAGCCACATATCGAGGTTGTATCGGCACGGAATAAATCTTAGAACATTCTACGGCATCCATAAAAGTTTTCGGTATTTCGATACCTTGGTCGGCTAATACTCCCTCGTGCCATTCTTGAACATACGGACTCGGTGCTAAGGGATGGTTATTTTCTAAGAACTCACCCACCGGAACAAGTAGTTCTCCCAAATCCCAGATTTTAGCAATCGGCCATTCAGGTTCAGTCGGCAATACCGACCAATCTTCATCGGGGTCTAATCCTGCTAAAACTTTAAGTTCTGCTTCATCACTAAATCTGCGAGCCGAACCATCTCGGAGTTGTAGATAAGGTCCATCTATGGTATCACATGGCGTAGCAACTGTGGCTTTTCCCGGTCTTTCATACTTCATCTGTGTGCCGCAAATCACGAATCCACCCATAGCCATCATAGTAACTGGGTGCATAGCCGTAGTCGCCAATCCTGCTAATCGGCTTCGCCCATATCGCAATCTTAACCCGCCTTCTTGCATTGGCAAACCAAAAATAGGGCGACCCGCCAAAACATCACTCATATATTTCTCGCTGGGTTTAATTTCCGTAGAGCCTGCTTTGGTCTGCACGAAACTTTTCAGCCAGTCCCATCCATCCAGTTGTAACTCTTCTACATATTTGAGAATCTTAGGTGCTTTGAGAACCAAACCCTCACACATAACCAATAACATTCCTTCTCGAACTTTATTAGTCGGCACTCTGGGCAAATCACGCTGACCTGTAACTTCATCACCTACACCTTCACCATCCACATAAACGGGACAATTCTGGGCAATAACTTCTAATTGAGGATTACTTGGACGATACTGCAAACCACGACTATACTTGGAAACTTCTTCTTTGTATCGCTCTACTTCTGCAAAGGTAACTTTGGGAACACCTAATCCAAAATCACGGCGTAGCACATCTGCAATCAATACTGACAATGCTTGACCTGTGCCTCCTGCACTACGAATAGGACCTGCATAATTAACAGCCAAACATTCAGTGGAGTCATCATTACTTAAAATACGACAAGAAACCACACCTTCAAGCGGTGCTACCAGAATACCTTCAGTCAAAACTGCCAGACCTGCACAAATACCATGATACAAACATTGAGCAACACGAATATGTTCGCCTTTTGCTTTGTGAGCCTCTAACTCAAAAGTTTTCAAAGTTTCCTTCCAATCGGCTTCGCCAATTGCTTCTTCAAATCCCATCACAGTTCCGATGCCACCGCAATCATCACAAGGAACTTTCCATGTAGGAGTTTTCGCAATTTCTCCAGAACCATCACAAGGTTTGCACTTTTCTTTAACACCATACAATAAACTTTCAGCCGTTACAATTCTGGCAATATCAATGGCTACTAATTCACGATTCCCATCATGCTTGGCTGTCATTTCACGAATCTGGGCAGCAGTTTGCCGAGGGTGTAAGAAATCTAAGAGTTTTTGAGTTCGGTCAGCAAGGTCACTGGCTCTGGGAATCTCTACGGTCATACGAGGGTCAAGTCCCTTACTGCGGGCTTGTTCTGCTAATTGATAGACCACATCACATTCTTGTTCTAATCTCGCTATGTATGCTTCGTAGTCCATGGACAAGCCTCCTATGCTCTCATAGGAGGTAGCACTCACTTAAAGTTGTGTTATCATATTAGCCATAGCCGGTTTAATAGACTCATCATAACATTTACTACAAAAACCATAGGGGCGAGACGGACCACCAAATGGAACTCCGCCATGAGTCCAGCGAGTCATTTTTAATCCACTAAGTTCAGCCGCAGATTTGCCGTCGGTAACTTTGTCCCAACACATATCACGAGTTATTTCATAATCTACATCTGATAATTCACTTAAAAAAGCAGATTCACCTTTTGATGCTAAACAAGCCGTCATGTCCTTCATAATTTGATTTTGTTTTTCATATGAAACACCACATCTTTTACAATCATATTCATAAATAGGATTTGAATCTTTAACATAATTATTACGACCCACTATTACATCCAATAATTTATATCGCAGGCCATCTCTGATGTTTTCCAAACGCCAAGGGATATAATCATACCTTCTGTTGCCATGACTTCGGCCTTCTTTTTCACTATCAGTCATTTTGGCTCGCCAATAAGCATCGTTTTCTAAATTAAAATAATCATCAAAGTTAAGTCGCATAAAGTTTCTGTAATCAGAAGTCCAGTTAAGAACTTGACTCCGAATCATAGCAGAAAAATCAATCATTTTACTCACAAACTACCAACACTTAGTCCAGCCACATCAATAATTTTTAATCCTGTTTTCCAAGAGAGCACTAAAGATTCACCCCAAGCATCAACTTCAGTATTCAAAACTTTTCGATTTTCCACAGGACCCCATAAAATCATATTAACTTCCGAATTATCTGGGAAGATTAAAGTTATCTCATCTTCACTGACAGCATCACTTAAGTCTACTGTGACTACCATCTCTTCTTCCATCCAATCATCAGACCCAGTTTCTCTGGAGGCTTGCGCTACCAAGTTTAACAAAGTTTCCGAAATATCATTAGCCATAGACACTAATCCCTCATCAGCCACTACTTCAAAGGGTATAATTCCATCAGCATAACCTTCTAACAACATCACATCAGGGTCTTCAAAGATATGAAAATTGTCTACAAACATAAGTTTGTTTTTACTGGGTTCTCGGAAAGCCCCAAAGTTTGGACCTTCCCATTGTCGAGCAGTTAGATTATGAAATATCATCTCGTTATCAACTAACCAAGAGCCAAAGATTTCTGCATCCGTATAAACTCTCTCAGCATCAAAATCTCGATTCAAACCTAAACTTTCATTAAGTTTAGATGCCAAGGGTCCTGATTCGGCTCTACCGTATTTAATAGTAGCACCATGAACTTTTCTATCTTCTGTTGTCCAACCTCGATAAGAACTTCCTCCCATTCGGGCAAAAGGTTCCATAGTAAAAACATCAATAGCATAAAAGTAATTTCGCATAATGGCTTCTAATCGCTTAACTAATGCCCCATAATCTGAAACTTGTGTTTCGTATTCTACCGTTCCACGATAATTTCTTACTTCAATATAATACATCATCTATAATCTCTCCAATCTAAACCTTGAAACTTTGAATCTCCAACTCCTAATAAAACATCGGTCATTATGCTATCTTTGAAAGCATCATTCTCATCCACATTAGCCAGCCATGTAAGAGTAGATATTGTGTTTTTAGTGGGTGTGCGATTAAAAAGTTCCTCGGAAAAAAGGTTTGATAAGAATCTTCGGAACAGGGCTGCATCGAAAGATTCTCCAAACCAATTCATCACAGGATTCAAAATCATCTATAATCTCTCCAATCTAATTCGGTGGGTTTTTTATCAACATCAATTCGAGCCACCATCTCATCCTTGGCTGCATCAGTAGCATTAAAGTTCGCAATCATAGTCATTATTTTCCGTAAATCACCACTCACCTTAGACTTAAAGCCTAAAGTTTTGCTTAAGAATCTTCGGAACTGGGCTGCATCGAAAGGTTCATATGCTGGGTCAAGCACTTGTTTTCCAAACCAATTTAGGGGTGTAAGCATTTTCATTTTCATCACCGATACAAATCAAAAGCATAAGGTTTGCCTTCTTCACGACTCAAATACCATGGGTTCAAATTATCTTTGAGCCAAGTTAAAGTTGGCACTCCCGGTGAGTAGTTAGTAAAAACATATTCACCATCATAATTACGGTTTTCAGGATTAAAGTCCTCAAGCAGTTCATAATCTTTTTGAGACATTTGCTCTAATACCCATTCATGTGCAATTTCGGCATCTCCATTGTAAATCATTCTTAGAGCATCATATTTGAACTTCCATGCTTTTTCTAAAACATAATTCAAAGAATGTGAAGTGGCTTCAGCCACATCTTGCCACAAGTTAATATGTTGCACCATACCTTGATAACTCTCACCGGATTCATTTACATAAGCGTAACACATACGCCAATACTCTTCAACGGCTTCCATATAAGGTTCCCAATACTCGTCATCATCAAGTGGTTCTTCTTCTTCTTCTTCTTCTGCTCTTTTCTCTGGTGGCTTGTAAGTTTTACCCAGAATATCATAGATTTCTTCTTCCGTAGCACCGCCAAGATACTCATTGGTATCTCGATTCCAAATACCATATTCGTTAAGTTTTAATCCTCGACTCTTCGCCGAGCGTCGCATACCGATATTATAACCACTGGGTCCTGTGAAATAAAGTAGTGCTGCCCCAATACCTTCAGGATTGCTAACTTTTATATCTACCTTTACACCATCAACTATAATTTGGGTTTTCTTTTCTCCTAACCAGTTAATTGCGGTGTATAATCCTGAGAGTTTATCAATAATTTCTGGCAAACTTTCACCGGGCTTCATAATAATTACCACATCAAGGTCTCCCGGGTCTTTACGACCTCGGCGGAAACTTCCACAAACTTCTGAAAAATCTACATAAGGCTCTAAAGCAGTTATCATTTTATCGGCCAAGGCTTCGGCTTCTACACGAGTCATGCGTTCTTCCATATCTCGGTCTTCAGCGTTGAGTTGCTTTCTTAAAAACTTTGAATTAGCCTCTGTTTCCCGACCCACGACTGGCACCTTAAGATATTTAACATTTCCTTTGTCCCACGAGGTCTTTTTAGGTTCAATTTCTACCCAACCTTTACGAGTATAAACGGCTCGCCCTTGACTAATCAACTTTCGCATTCTATTATTTTCTTGAGTCAATTCTGATTCTTGAGGTTGGTTACGAGATTTACGACCTAACATAGCATCTATCTCATCCAATCCACCAACAATTACTGGGCTTCTACCCAGTGCTGCAAAACTTTTTACAGGTTCAAGTTCTTCTTCTTCTTCTAAAACTAATAAAATACGATACATTAAATCTTCATCAATTCGTTCTTCTTGGACGATATATTCTGCGGTCTCGTCACCTTCCAATCTCACAGCATAGAAAACTTTTGATTCAGGACTTCCGATAGCCATCAAAGATTCAATTTCTTCAGGATATAGTAATTCTTCTTCCCGCCATTCTGCTGCAAAACTTTTAGCCGATTGTTCAAAGATAATTTGTGCCAACTCTTCGTTAATCAAAACAAATCTATTTCCTGCTACATCAGTAACTATTTCGCCTAATGGACTATTCGCCACGGTGGTATATTCAGCCTCAAAATTATCATTACTACAATGACAAACATAAATTATTTCTATGACTGACATATTTCTTTTATCATAGTCTATGCTGTCAATCTTCATTTTTCCGTCACATTCGTCACAAACCATGGTAGCAATTTCTATTTCATCATTGACTACCCAAGTTCCATCAGCATCTTGCCACTCTTCAGCACCAAACTTTTCATGTAGACTTTTCATTAAATCTTCTTCATTGATAATACCCAGTCTGACTTTGTTCTCTAATTCCATCATCATATATTGTAAGTCAGCAATCTCAATGGCACGCTTCCACATCATGGCTTTTTCGACAGCAGTAGTTGGTTTTTTCGGCATGATTACCGACGACTCAAATCTTCGTGTTTCTCGATTTCGAGGATAATCAGAACTTCCCCAAAACTTAGACTTATCTCGGCGAGCCGAGCGAACTACCATAGGTCGTCCCGAACTATCTTTGGGGACTTGTCGTAAAGCACCTGTGCTCACCATATCTTCTATTTCATAAATACGATTAAGTAGATTCTTTCTCCAGTTAGTAACTCTATGAACTCTGGTAGCACCATAAACTTTGACACCATCAACCCAGTATTGAACTCGGATAGCATCTCGGCCTACTTTGCGACCTTGGCCACCTTGCACTGTGCTATAAATCCTAATCTTTCCTGCACCTACTGGCTTTTCAAACACTGATTCTTTGACCGCACGACTCTGTTTGAGCATTCGCTCTGGCGTGCGTTCTCTAACACTTAATTCTTGAAACCCAAGTGCCGACATAAACTCTGCCATTTCACCTGAAGTAATCTGAACATAAGCGGCCATGTTTTTTCTTGAGCGTTTCAACTACTTAAAGTCTGCGGCATGGTCTTCGCAGGCTCCGCTACACTACGACCCTTGCTTCGCAAGTATTTCCTACGGAAACAGGGAGCAGCCTATCCCTCTGGGCTACGCCCATTCACCCCATCCGGCGAGAGGAGAATCCTCATCGGGTAGCGTTCATTTTCTACGGTCGATTACTTGCTTCAGGAAGCCTTTCGGCCACACATCATGTCGTAACGAATATAGTTTTGCTCTTTGGTCGCTGCCATCAGCCACTACCCATTTCTTCATAGTTCGGCACAATTGACTTACCTTATCCATGTTGAATCGTTCTTGATTACTGGTCTGACTTAGGATTTGTGCAATATCTCTGGCGGCCATAGCCCCATTGTTATTAAGAATCCTCAAGATTCTCATTCGATTCATATCATTACGCTTACAGGCTTTACTTCCAGTGATTTGACATTCATTACTACAAAATGTTCTGGTATGTCTACCACCACTACCGCCGCTATCGCCATATTTAATTTCAATTTCGGCTTCACACCATTCACAATGCACAATTAACACAGGTTTGCGTTGGCGCATTTCTGTCGCAGCCTCACCGTATTTCTTCTTAAGTTCTATACAATACTGACTACAATAGTTCATATTGAGCCGATTGCCGCCTCCAGTGCTAATGCGTTGGCCACAATAACAGGCCGAAACAATCATAGGTTTCACCAATCTATTCTTTCATTTCAGCCATTCTGTCGCTTAGAAGCAACAAAGCCGATGCCCAAAGACCTACAAAAATACCGAGGTCATGGTCGTGAAGTGCATAAATAGCAATACTTCCAATAATAGAAGTTAGGGATGCAATTAGTCCAATCTTTTTCCAGTTCATGCTTCCACCTCTGTAAGTTTATCAACCAATCGCTTAATCAAGTCTGCTTTTTTACCCGAAACAGGTAGTCCAACTTCCTTAAGTTTCTCTTTCAGTGCTGCCACGGTCATATCTTCCAGTGCATCAAGGTCAATTTCCACATCATTTATGGCTTCTGCTGCTGCATCTGCCGCTTTGTCTGCGACATCTTCTAAAGAATCACCCGCTTCGAGCGAGTCTTCTACTGCTTCCAGAACTTCTTCGGCCACTTCTTCGGCTTCTGCGACGACATCTTCTACTACATCATCAAGTTCAAGGTCAATGCCTGTCACATCTTCAATCTTATCTTCGATAGCATCCGCAAGGCCACTAATCGTTGTGCTTCGGTTTTTCATCCACCAACCTGCGGCTGCTGTTGCAGCAATTCCGAGGCCAGCCAAAATCATCATATTCGTTTCCATATCAAGTTCTCCTGATAATACTCATAGGGTGTATCACCCTATTAAACTTAAACTTGTTCATCTTGTAAATTGTGCTTTACATCTACTGATTCAGGTCGCTTAGGATAAGTCTCGGCACTATCTTTATTCAAGAACATAATTTGAAATTGTCCTTTTGATGTAACTTCGCCCAAACTTGATTTCAAAATATAGGCTGGTTGGCGAAACATTAAGTTATCATCTACTCCAGACTTTACTGAACTCATCATTTTAACTTCGTATCTTTGAAGTATTTGTTCTAATCTGGTTAAGTCTAAATCGCCAGTGGCACTGATACGACCTGTTCCCGCCGCATGAGTTGAAACTTTAGCATTTCCTAAGAAAGATTTGGCTAAATCAGGGTCCGTAATCATCAAAGATTCCAACTTTTCTCGTAGCACAGTCATAACTTTTGGTTTCCAAAACTCTGCGGCTTCCGACGGAGGTAAAGAACTTTCCCAATTCTCGAAATCAACTTGCCACCAAATATCCATGTATTCTTGGTCGGCTTCATCCGCACTGGCTGAGGGTCCCATTTGGTCGCCACGCCCGATAGTTGTTCCACCGAGTCCTGTGATTCCACCATAATAAACTAAAGAGTAATTCTCGGTTTTGATAAAATCAGTTTGCCACGAACCTCCAGACTTGGCTATCACAAAAGTTTCATCAGTAGAACCCGGATAATCTGGTAGCACTTGTGAACTCATGGTTTTCACAGTGGTTTCTAATTCTTTGGCCGCAGCCGTCGCCGACTTGCCTTCATTGATTAAATCAATAAACTCATAAACTTTTTGTTCAGGAGTTCGCACTACTGTAAAGCGGTTTCTCTTCATTACCCATCGAATACCTTTTTGTTTTAGATACTTCTTGAATGTTTTAGGAGTTGTCAATGCTAACTTGGTAGCCTTTGTCATACTAAGATTGCGAGTCAGCAATAAATCCAGAGCCAATAATGCCCTCTGCTCTACACTCGCTTTCATAATATCACCTATACGCTTTCAACTACTTAACACTTAGTCTTCGTCCTCGTCATTACGGGGCATTACCCAAATATCTTTGGACTTGTGAATAGAAATACCTTCGGGTTGTGGTCTTATCCAACCCAGATTAACAATTTTCTCAATATCTTCATTAGAGAACTTAACTTTCTTTCGCATTTCACTTACACTTCGATACACGCCTTCATTATCATAGATTTCTAATTGTGAATGAATATCTACCAATCTTTGACTCACTCCAGCCTTCATAAGTTTCCAGCCTTCGTCTGCCACCAAAGTTCTAATGGATTCCAAAAAGATTTGTTCGGCTTGCCTAACGCTATCTTTACTAACTTGTCGTTCACCATTGAGTCTGGCGAAACCTTTGGTAAGATTCACAAACTCTTGAAACTTTCTAAAGTCACGACTGGTTCTTTTGTTGCCTTGAGCATCTTCTAAGAAAACTTGGCTAAAGTCTGGGTTGGCTTTGATTCTATCCATAGTTTCACGAATCTCTTTGCGAACAGGTGTAATATCTGGGTCCATCTCACTTACATATCGTAAATACTCTCGGAAGAAACTTCTCCACATCTCTAAGTTGTTGTTAAAATCGGCTTTTTGATACTTGCCATTCATAGAATCCATAATCTTTTCTTCAATCTTGAAATCATTGTTGCCATCCGTCAAAGTCATACGAGCGAAGATTAGCGTCAGTCGGCTAAGAATCTGATAAGTATATTCTCCAAATGCACCCAGCATACCAAGTTTAGATTCGGTGGCTTTCCATTCTCTCGGTGGATTACCTAAGAACATAAAATTAACTTTACCATCACGAGTGGTGTCTACTTGTCCTTTTTGCATCGAGAACTTACCGTTAGCCATGACATTCATTAGTTCACCGAATACCTCTTGACTCCATGTTTGAAACTCCGAAACGGCTATGCGTTCATTGTTCATCTTGGGTATCAAACCTAACTCAATTGAGTTAAGGTCGTCGCCACTCATGGCTCCGAATAACCCGGCGATTGTGCAAAGTTTCCCACTGGAAGCCATACCACAAGGCACTAAAGGTTCAATAACTTGTTCAATCAGATGGTCTTTACCTTCACCCATGCTGCTCACAATACCAATATGTAGCATATCAGTTTTCTTCTGTGGACTCAAGCAATACAACATTACTGCTGTTTTGATAGGGTCATCAGCATAGAGTTTAGTCCAGATGGTATCATCACGCAACATCAACTCTAAGGGTCTAAGGTTGCGCTTGAACATATCAGTTGATTCCGATTGGCCTAGGCCTGTAAAGGTTTCAAACTGTTCATCAGTCATTTGACTGGTCTTTAATGACTCATAGCGTTGCACATCCGAGGCTACAAAGACTTTATCACGACCCATCATTTGATAGGCTCCAGAAACACAAAGTTGAGAACCATCACTAATACTTTCAGTGAGCATCATCATAGTGTTTCGCAAACGGTCTGAATCCATACCACCCGGTCGAGCGTCAAGATTACCATTGTGAGCCATACATTCTACGGCATAAGTTCCATCACTTATGATAAAGCGAATAGCCGATTGGTCGGGATTAGGTGATTTACTGTTCAACGGCACTTCTTCCATCTTCAGACAAATGCCTGAACCAAACTCCAGTTTGGTCTGTGAGATTTTAGCAGCGTAAAGTTGCTCAATGTTGGCACCTAAGTTTTGATAGTTAGATGTTGCAGTGGCTATGAAATCAGAAATAGACTTTGGAATCTTAATTTCTTCTCGCACCATAGCATTCTCTCCTGTTCTATCTATGAGATAGCACCATAATAAAGAATACGCATTCCGCCGATAGGGGTTATGTCGAAGGGAAAGGTGAACCTATCATTACCGCCACAGATAAACCACAGCGTTTTCGACCTATACAATCAAGCCAGCCACCACCCTCGAAAAAAGAGGGCAAGTTTTCACTCAAGCGACCTTGTGTTCATGCAAGTAGTGGAACAATTGGTGTCCGGGGCGTGAGCACGCATCGACCCATAAGCAACCCAGAGGCTACCTCGGTGAGACTAATGCTCACGCCCGAACTTCAAATCCAAAGCGTATCCGTCATTACAACGGAGGTTGGTTTCACTCTGATGGTGTGTCAGCGTGGACTGGTGCCACATATGCTTCCATAGTCTGTTGGTCTTCAGGGACCGCAGGTAGGTCAGCACGAAGAGACTCGGCATCAGCGTTGCGGATGATTCCGTGGAAACTCTTGAAGGTGCGACCAGCGTTCTTCTGCGAATCGTTCATCTTACGAAGGAAGTCCAGTGCGACAGGAAGGTGGTAGGTGTTCTTACCTTCTTCATTTGCTTCAACAAGGTTGTTTTGCTTGATAAAGCGTTCAAAGTCTTGCTTTTCGTATCCGTTCAAGTAAAACTTGACTCGACGACCAGCATCAGATTCGCCATCGTTACCCGGGGCGACACAGCGAAGAACCATTGATTCAGACCCAAGAGGGCTGGTGGTTTCGTTGTAGGAAATCAAGGTGTAATTAGCATACACTTTACCCATTTCTGGCTTGATAACCTCATACACAGTGCGAGGACCACGGCTTGCGGCACGCTCATCACGGCGGGTGTTGTCAATCGTTTCAAGTTCCGTTAGGAACGCTTCTACATCGTTTTCTACATTCTTACTCATAGTTTTCATCTCCATTTTTGTTTTCAGTTTTTTTTGGCCCCATTAGTTGGTTGGGCAATTTAGTATAGGTGGCATCACCCATATAAACATAAGCATTCTTAGGATTACTCCCAAGATTTTACTTGTGCATCCTCCTTGCATACCTTCTTACTGGACATAACCTTACTATACCGTATCACTGATATAAAGTTAAACCTAAATCACTTGATTTTTACCTTTTTTATCTTAAGAATGATACTATACGGTTCGCTATTATCTTGTGTCATCTGATTCCATGTAGTATAAAATGATAAATCTCCTCTACCTCCACCAGCCATTTGACGACCACAAACAAACAAAAGTAGTGCGTTGTCGGAGGTGGTATTCCAAGACTTCATCAACCAACTGGTAAAGACCGCAGAATTATTATCTTCTGCCATAATTATCGTATCATTATTGAGTGATATTTTATTCTCATACAATCTGGTAACCTCATATCCTTTCGCTTTGTTTCTTTTATTCAAAGTTTCATCTAACATAGCACACAATTGCGCTATTAACAGCGTGGAATCGGTTTTAATATCCCTAAATACTGTTTTAGATATGGGTTTAGCATATTGCTGGCTGCCTGCTTTAGAAACATAAGATAATTTAACCATCCACATTTCACTGGCTCTTTGAGTCCAGTTCAAAATCTCAATGGCCTCATCTTTGTCTGTCATCAATAACTCACCGTTAGCATATCTCCGTCAAGTTCGACATAAAAGAAACCGCATCGGTCAATTTTCTTGGCTAAAGTTTTCGCCATAGGTGATTGGATAACAATATCCGTAGCAGATTCAGAAATAATGCTTATATCATTCATTTCAAACCAATTGGCTAAGTTAGGAATAGTAGTATCTATTCGTGTGCCATCAAGTTTAACGCTTTCAACCAACATCCATCCTCGTTCTGGGGTTTCCATCTTTCTTAGTTCACCTGTGGCTAATTCTACACGAAGTCTACCACGACCTTCTACGGTTACCCTACGACCGCCAATTAAAACTTTACCACCCAATGCAGCGTAACCACCGAATACAACTTCAGTAATTTTTCCTTCTATTCCTTCGCCAGCGATAATATCTTGTTGTTCGGCTACTACTTCTGGAGGTAAAAACATCTCTAAGTTTTCTTTTCTAAGATACAAAGTCCAATGTCCTCCTGCGGCTTGCACTAATGGTGCAGCCATTTCTTGTGGAACTATCTCTTTAGATGAAACTACCACATAGTTTTCGGGGTCTGGGTTGTGGACCCAATCAACTAAGTTCACTTCATAGCCAATTCCCAAAGTTGGTGGTGCATATCCATACATGATTTGACCCATGATATATTCAGTCATCTTGCCATTATGGGCTGGGTCCTCAAACATAGTCATCATCCCATTAAAGTTAATTATTTTGGTAGCCTCACCTAACTTAGCCTCAAAATCTTCATTCTTCATGGCTTTGAGTTCTTCTTCTTTTTGCATTTGTTCGTCCCATCCAGACTCATAATCATCTTTGTCTGCATCAGGTAATCCCGATTTTTCAAAACTTTCATCTTGTGCGTCTTGATATGGTCTAACTTCATATGTTGTCATTATGCTCGGCCTCCACTGGTTCGCAAGTAATCTTCGGCTTCGGTTTGGTCGGTAAAGATTAGTGGGCTTCCATAACTGGTGTGCACCCATCCAGAGCCATAACCCCAAATACCCCAGTCATTACTACTCATGGTTTCTGATTCTCGCATCTTATTCTTGAGTTCATTTAATTCATCCATAGCCTTTTGCACCTCATCATCCATTTCTACTTCGTTCAAAGCGTTTTCGGTTTCTTGAATGGCTTCTTCTAAAGACTCACGGTCTTCTTCATTATATGGATTCATCACATCGGCAGCATCTTTGCACATCTCCGTAGCATCTAAAGCCTGTTCCTTAGCCAAGTCTCCGTCGTTGGTTTGACTTTGTTCGGCTTTGTCTTTGGCTTGCTCTGAAATGCGTTGTGATTCTTCTCGGTCCCGCTTTCTTTGTTCTACTTCTTCATGGGCTTCATTAAGCATTTCTCGCAGAGCATCAGCCGCATCTTTATCAATTTGAGGAAACTCTCCTGTTTCTGCTTCTTCGACAGCATCTTCGGCACTATTGATAGCATCCATAGCGGCTTGGTCTGCCTTGTCTACATTTTTTTGGTCTTGAGGTTTTCTCATATCGGCCTTATCGTTGCATTTGTCTGCCGATTCTTTGGCAGCCATGGCTTCTTCTTCTGCTTGTGTCATATTATCTACATCTTGAGTCTTCTCAAAATTTTCTTGGGATTCTTCTGCCGCCTCTTTGTGTGCTTCGGCTTCTTGTGCCGCCATACCTGTTGGGCTGGTATCTTGTCCGGGTTGCATATCATCTACTGCATCCTTGAGAGCATCGGCTTTAGTTTTCTGTGCTTCTGCTTGTTCAGGAGTCATATCTCCTGCTTCAGCAGCCTTGTCAGCAGCCTCTTTAGCCGCATCCAACGCATCTTTAGCATCTTCTTTGGCTTGTTCAGCCGTGGAACAGTCTTCTTCTGAATCAGGGTCGGCACAAGCACAGCATTGTCGAGCACCATCTACTGCTTCAGCCGCAGCATCAGCCGCATCTTGGAAATCATCTCCAGCATCTTGACTTGGTGTTCCATCATCAGAGGGTTCACCTTCGCCTTCGCCTTCGCCTTCTCCCTCTCCAGAGCCAGAACCTTCGCCTCCTTCGCCTTCGCCGCTTCCAGAGCCTTCTCCACCACTTGATGGTTCACCGCCTTCGCCGCCGCTTCCAGAGGGTTCTCCTCCGCTTCCACTACCTGATGGTTCTCCGCCTTCGCCTGAACCCTCACCGCTTCCTTCGGAACCTTCGCCCGGTTTTTGACCTGCGGCTTGTTGAGCATCTTGTTTTCCTTGTTCGGCTCGTTCTGCACCTTGTTGCATTCCTGCTTGACGCTGTGCTTCTTGTTGAGCCGCTTGTTTGGCAGCATCTTGACGACCTTTTTCTTTAGCCTCACTACTGGGTTCTCCACCGGGCATACCGCCACTTGATGGTTCTCCTCCACTACTGGGGTCGCCCCCACTTGATGGCTCGCCACCTAAGAATGGTTCAGGACCGGGGAATGCAGGAGGTGGACTTGGAGCAGGGCCGGGACCCGGGCCGGGAGGACCCGGAGGACCGGGTGGACCGGGAGTAGGTGGTGCAGGACCCGGTGGACCACGCCTTGGTGACGGACGACCGCCGCCGCCCGGATAACCCGGAATCTCTGGCATAACGAAATCCTCTTCTTCTATATCTCCAAAGCCGACCCATACCTTTTTATTAGGCCAGTTCGTCGGACCATAATAACTTAATTCATAAATGCCTCCATAATCGGCACTAATTTTTACATTATACCAATAGTTGATAATATCGGACAACTTCTCTATGTCTTCCATGTCATCGTTGTGAATCACACTTAATTTTCTTACTGTGTCTGTGGAAGCATCTTTGGCCACCTTCACAGTGCATCCGGTGTAGCGCAGTATAGCATCTCTAAGGCTCGGAAGGGTGCTTCTAAATATAGTGCCTTGATATTCAATCCAGCACACAGGCACATACCCACTACCTTGCTTAAAGAGTTCATCTTCTCCTTTTACAACTAATCCAGTTGAGACTTGCACCCATTCCACTTCTGCCATCACTTTAGTCTATGTGGTTTCGTCTATTTAAGGTTGTCGTTGCTAATCTTTAAGTAGCAGCAAGACTGACTCTATCTTATGCAGCCGTGGAAGAAGCACTTTACTATGTTCTCTGAACAAGCAATTGAGGATATGAAAACTTATTCGGACAACACTCACGAAGAACGAGAATGGATGTGTTATGTTTATGAAAAAGACGGACAGTATCATTTGGGAGCACCCTCATACGGCACAGAATCTCGTATTGAAGTGAACCCTGTGGCTAAAGCGGCTCAAGACGCTGGAAAGGGTTTAACTAACCGGATGTGGACTATTCACGGCCACCCATTAAAGGATGGTAAGATTTACACAGGTCGCCAATACTTTTCCTCTACTGATATTCTTAATGAGTTTATGAAAAGCCGAGACAATGATGACATCACAGTTCAGTATGTGGTTTATCCGCATCAACAAATAGACACTAAGACTAATCAAAAAGTTATTCACAATCGAGTGAGGACTTTAGTGTTTCCTAATCGACAAGTTTTGCAGGAAGCCATGAATCGTAGCAATCCCGGTGTAGATATTACCACTATTACTCAAGAATCAGGGCAAAACTCTAATGCTTCCGACGGTAGCCTCAAAAACTCTGCTGGAGTAGACTGGTTCGCTTTCCAAGAAGCATTGGGTGATATGGGCTACATGGGAGTTATGGACCTTGAAGGACCAGCCGCAGGTTCTAAATCCTTCCGTAGTGAAAGAATGTGGGTTTCTAACTTTGGATTAGTAGGCTTAGTTGCAGCAGGCTTAGTTGCTTTAGTATATTACAACTCTAACTCCAAAAGTTTTGGTGCAGAAGTTGAAGTCGTAGAAGGCGTAGGCGAATGGCACGAAAACTAAGTGATGTATATGTTTGGAGAATTAGTGGGAGCAGGACAAGCAGGTTTTGTCTTTGAAAAAGCCTCTAATCCGAACCATTATTATAAGATAGTTCCATTAGCCGACAAACCTTTGGCCGAATATGGTCTTAATTCGGTAAAAGCCAAGCAGTATGCTGTTAATCAAAATCAAGCCTTGTTGTTTCACCAACTATTTCGTAACAAAACTTTAGACTTACCTCAACTACCCAAGATACACAACTTCTTCCAAGGGTCCGTCAATAGCACACTCAGACAAAACTTTTTAGAAAACAACGATAGTGATAATCCTCACCTCACTACATTACTTAAAAATCTTCCATTGGGTCAAAAAATTGCGGTCTGGGAGATGGAAAAGATTCCGTGCTTAACAGAAAATGACTATTGTAATCAGTATAATGTGCTACCAGCCAATCAAAATCCAGATTATCAAAACTTATTGACCTCATTACTGGAACTTGGTTTTGTGGTTCGAGATGTCGCCAACCCTGAAAACTTTGGCTATCGAACAGATGGCACGCAGGTTTTCTTTGACCCAATAGTGGCCGCATGGCCAATTACTGAAGCGGATAAGTTTTTACGACCTGAACTTTATGATAATTTCGTCTCCGCTTTTGGTGTAGACCAGATACGAACCGTGGCTCGTGCATTATCCACTAAAGATTATTACACATGGTATCATGGTGGAGGAGTCATGGAATCCGAAGAAACAGAAGAATCAGACCGACCTACTGATTTAGATTTTCAGAAACTTTATTCCGAGTTATTAGATACGGCTCTTTGGGATAATAAACAATATCCGGTTTTAGAAACTCTTAATTGGTTTAATCCAACTTATCAAAAGATGGCTCAAGAACGGGCTAAACAACTTTGGACGGCTTATTACATGGCTCTTGTTGAGATGTTACAACCCTTCGTCGAAGACCTTGGCATAATTACTGCCGAAGAAACTATCCATGAAACTTTATGGAAGGTAGAAGAACTTATTTACAATTATTATGCTGAGATAACTCCAGAGAACATTATTTCCAAAACAGATACTTTGGCAACAGAACTCACCAAACTTGAAACTTATGATGAGAATGTTTGGTATGATTGGGAAGACCCAGCATTACATATCCAGTTTTTCTTAATACTTTCAACTTTTGCCAACCCCACAGTCTTTTTCAATGAACGAGATAAAGTCTTCAAAGAGTCGATTAAAAAAATGGTTGGAGAGGTTGAACTCAAATGTGGCGAATGTGATGGGGAAGGCGTAATAACACACAGTCACGATGATTATAATAAAGAGTATAAGGAATGGTGCGACTCTTGTAGTGAAGGCACTGTCACAGTAGGAGAGATATAATATGAAAGAAATACCATGGTTTCCATGTATCCAACCAGATTTAGCCAAAACTATTAAAGTTGAAGAAGACCCAGCCGGCAAAAAGTATCGTTCCGACGGTATGCTGATGACAATTATTCCCAAACCCACTGCAATTTGGAGTAATGGTGAAGATTATGTTTGTCAAATTAAGTATGATGGTGTCCGATGTTTAATTGCATGGAATGATGATTATGCTGCCACTACCAGTTTATCTGCTGAGAGTCCGGGTCCGGGTTGGTCTCCTCCTTATGTGATAACACCTATTTCCGAACCACAAGTTGTGAGTTGCATCAATTGGGAAGATAAAAAACTTAATGAATATCTCACGAGTCAAATAACATCCGAAGTCCAAGAGGATGTGATGTCAAAACTTCTTTCAGGATTAGTATCTGGTCCTAAAACTCGCAGCACCTCTACGCCTTTATCCAGCCCTCTAAAGTATGTCAGCCGAGAAGATAAAACTCGTAATCGTGTTAATCTACAACTTATCACCGAATCTATTCTAAGTAATAGGATGCTGAGAGATTACTTACAAAACGAAAAGTTAGTTCTGGATGGTGAAATCCACAGTGAAGTTATGGATTTAGAAGACACCACTGGTATGTGGTCTTCAGAGAAAATAAAGCCCGGATACGAAAGTTTAGGTTTTAGATGTTTTGATTGTTATTGGGTAGATTCGCCAAACTTGAATTATCGTCAGCGTATGGATAAATTGTTGAAAACAGCCCCAGAGATGCCAAGATTTAGTTATGTAAGAACACCTCTTGGTGGTTACAAGGGTCCGAAAAGTGCTCGATATGGCTGGATGTTTGAAGCCCAATTAACTCCTATCACTTCTCAGGTGACGGAAGAATTAGAAGTGGCTTTACAAACCGCAATTGACTCTGGAGAAGAAGGTTTGATTATTCGTAACTGGACTAAGCCATATAATTGTGGACGCTCTGGTAATAACCTCTACAAACTAAAAGATTTCGGAGATGCTGAGTTCACCATTATTGATGTCATCGAAGGTAGTGGTAAGTTCACAGGAGTTCCTATTTGGGTTTGTGATAACGGAGTAGGTGGAACTTTCAAAGTCACGGCATCAGGCACTCAAGCCCAGAAGGAAGATAAGTGGCGAAGGCGAGCCAGTTTCATGGGCAAACCCTTGCGAGTTAAATACGAAAGAATTGCTAAAACTGGCACACCACTTAAGCCTATTTCATTAGGACTAAGAACCAGCCTTTAATCTGCAAAATCCCAATTGGATTTTTGATTATTACGGGGTTTTTTGCGGCTTGATAATATCCGAATAATTAGGAAATAGTTTCTAAATTACCTAACACATGAATCAAAGCATCATCCGAATCATCAGCCATCATATCCATCCATAAACTTTCGTCTGGAATCTGGATAACTTCGGTTTCACTGGGGTCCTCACGATTGTTCCAATGAACTTCCCAATCCTCATAAGTTTTTTGTAATCTGGTTTGTTGTAACTCCTCATCAATTCTAAGACGAATCACTTGCCAATCATTATTCTTGAAGAAGTTGGCTTCGTTAATAAATCTCACATCATCCACGATAGCCACATCATATTTATCTGCTGCAAAATCTTCTTCAATACTTCGGTTCACATATTCAATCCAAACATCGGGTCTAATCTCTCGCATTTTCATTCCAATCTTTTGAAGTAAGGGTCGGTCTTTGACAGTCATTCCGAATAAGTCTATTCCGATTTGCTTAACTTGACGACCTAAACTATGTCTGACTACTCGATAATCTAAACTTTCTAATTCTTGCTGGAGTTGGTCTGCCAAAGTGGTTTTGCCACTTGCCATTTGTCCTGCTATCGCAATCTTCATTTCAAATCACCTGTGGTTGGGGGTTCGCACATCACACACACTAAATCCTTTGTTAATGAAGGTCTTGGATAACGCACCTTACACTTACTACAATTTGCTACTTCCATAATTAACACTATCTCCTATCACTCACTTAAAACTTCACAAGGCTTGTTGAATACCATTAGCAGTTAAGCCTTCATATCGTTCTATGCTTTCACACAAATGCGCTGGTAAGAAATCTTTTAGAGGTCTACCTGCTACGCCTTTGCTATATTGAAACCAGAAACTTGGGTCAATAATGTAAGTATTAGCCTTATCGGTTCTACTACGAACTGCCCGACCACACATTTGCGCTAACGCTATTCCTGTTTGCTGACTATACCATGCAGGTGTAGCCTTCATCTTTTTAGCAGTTCTCACATCTCCTAAACTCAAGTAAGGTAGTTTGACTACAATACAATAAGCCGCTTCTTTGCCATCAAAACCTTGATTCAAATAAGTAGACATAATGGCACCTCCTTGAGAACTTTTCCATTCTTGCACGGCTGCATCCCGACCATGTGCCGTTTTATCGTGTCGTATCAACCGACGAGCCTGTGCTGGGTTAATCTCGGCAATAAGTTCGGCTAACTGTTTGTCTATTCTATCAGTGTAAGGCAAGATAATTCCCTGTTGGTTTGGGTGTTGTTCCATAATCTCAATAATGGTCTCAGCCGTATTGCGCCAATCCCTATCGGTTTGTCCTTGTCGTGTTAGCAACCCACCCGTTTCACGGGTATAAATCGGCCGGTTTTCCACAGGGAAACTTGAGTAGCCTACTTTGATAAACACTGTTTCTTCTAACTTAAGTCCCAGTTCTTCACAAAACATTTTAGGATTACCAATAGTAGCACTTAGGAAGATTCTTCGGCGACCAGCGTGTAACAACAAACTTTCGGCAAACTCTTTGATTTCGATACACTTAAAATTAACAAAGGTTCTTTCTTCACTGACTTGCCAAATCCAGTTGGTTGTATCGTGAGTTAAACCTGCCACAATGGTTTCCATCTTTTTAGTAGTTCGCATAGCCAATTTCAAATCTTTGCTATCCTCGTAAAAGTTATTCTTAAGGTTGTTTTGTATTTCTTTGTCAAGGTCGTTAAGATAGGCTACCCAAACCGCAGCAGCCTTTTTCATAATATCAGGACTCATATCCATCGTGACACTTGGGATTTTAGGAAAACCTTTGCTGGCTGTTCGTGGCCTCCAAGGACCCATGATAACTTTTCTTTGTTCGTGAGCCGTTACTTGTTCACTACCACTAAGTTCCAGAATCTCGGTTAAACTTTTAACACCTAACAATCGTTCCAGCATACGCTCACTCAAGTCTAAAGTAAATGCTCCAACCATGACATCTGGTAAATTATGGGCTTCATCCACAATCAAAAACTCTCTTTGTGGCAACATTGGGGTCATTCCAATCGCCGCAGCGTAAGCCATGTTCGCTACGAAATACTCCGAGTTCTGCGCTTTAGTCAAAGACCCGTAATAATCACACAAATCTTTTGGGTCTACATCCCAACGCATTTTATCTCCTTCTTTGGGATTCTTATATGGGCATTGGAAATCTTTTATGGTAACGCAAGGTGCGGTGTCTGCGGTGCACGACTTAGCAGGTGCGATACCTGCTCTGGCACGCTGAACTGCTGCTTCGGCAACTTCAATATCCCGACATCCTGCTTCTACATCAAGTTTGCACCCGTAGTTTCCACGACCCATGATACTTTCCATGAAAGGCATTTCTGCTAAGTATTGAGCCTGCAAACCTTTCAAATGAGTTAGCACATAGGAACTTTTCTTATCGCTGCCAAACATTTTTGGTAGCACCATACTAAATGCAGATTTGCCGCTTCCCGTCGGACTTTCAATAATTACATTCTTGTATCCCTTGCGTAAAACTTTTGCTACCGCAGGAATAACTTGTTTTTGCTCCGGACGGGCATCTTCAAACAAAGTTTCATCTACCCATCTCTGGTAGTTATCAAAATCTATTTCGGAATCAGAGGTTAGGTGTATTTCTTGATAACCCGGTGCTTGTGCTCCTTCTTTCGTAGGCATCAACCTTTCCGAACCCACTTTTCCTAATGCTGAAACACGAGAAGTTTTCACAGGCTCTATCTTGAAGGAATCTTCATCTTCCACATCTTCCGCAGAACTTTTGAATTGCACGCCATCGACTGAGACAGGTAAATTAAACTTTTCGCAGAATCTAACCAAGTTGCGAATACGCCGTTCACTTAATTTCATCTCTCCAGCATAGCACATGGATAACTTATCCCAACGCAAATCATAACTGTTTCGTAAGACATCACGGAATCTACGAGTAGAGCCTCTAACTTCAATTCTTACCATAGTTATACTATACCGAAGCACCTACATAAACATGACACTCTTTAAGTATCAAAGAGAATAATGTATGGTTATGGAGGAAAATGTTTTGATTAGAGACTTATACAAATCAAAAGAAGATGTGGTGAAGGGGTCATATTTTCTTAACTCAATGAAATCGTTGGAGTATATGATGAATAGTCCTACTGAGATTGATGCTGACCCTATGTTAGAGGGAGTCTTTTGGCCCGGAACTTTACTGTATTTTGATAGGAAAGAGAACAGTGTTTGGTATGGTGGGGATGGCTTGGGATACATATTCTTAATTCAAGAAGAACAAGACCCCTTGATTTGGGAAGTAGAAGATTACAAAGAAGAAGATAGTGTTGGAAAACAGCCTCATGGAATCATAAGAATTACCAAAAGAGATGGACCAGAGGATTCTTGGAAACACGAAAATGATTTCATTTACCATCAGTTTTATCCTCTACCTCAGCAGCCATATTTTTTGCTACTTAATTGGCTTGGCACTGACTGGGAAAAGTTATTAGAGGTTTTACCATGATAACTATGGGTTTCTTTAATCAACCTCGTGACGATAAAGTCAGTGATGGCGGTGATGATGCTTGGTTTATCACTAATTCAGTTATTTCTGCTTTCGGGGTTGCCGACGGAGTAGGTTCTTGGAGAGTTCAAGGTATCAATGCAGGTCATTGTGCTCGTGAGATTATGAAGTTTTCTCGTGAACACTTTATTGATGGAGGACAAACACCCTATGAATCTTTAGAAATAGCAGAATCTAAATCTAAAAAGTTAGGAAGCACCACGGCTTTAGTGGCCTACTACCACGAGGGATTAAAACTTTTAGATGTCTCACAAGTAGGAGATTGTAACTTAATAGTTATTAGAGGTCAATATGTAGTTCACCAAACTCATTCTCAAGTTCGTTACCACGATGCACCTTATCAAATCGGCAAGAGTTCTAATGATACCATGATGTTCCACTCTAAAGAATATACCTTTGAGTTAAAAGTTGGAGATGTAATCGTAGCAGGGTCCGATGGTCTTTGGGACAATATGTTTCCGACGCAAGTTTCACAAATCATCAATAACTCTGGATTAAGAAGTGCTAAACAATTAGCAAATGTAGTCGGCACTGTGGCTTACGAATTAAGTAAAGACCAAAATATGTGGAGTCCTTTTGCCCAAAATGCTTACGAAGACCGTAAAATATATGATACTAAAGATTGGAAAGGCGGCAAAACCGATGACATTACTTTAGTGGTGGCCGTTGTCGAATAGTATTGATATTATGGTAAATCTTGTTAAAGGCTTCGTAGGCTTCTCGTAACCAGAAACCACCCATCATTCCTATTAAGAATAATGCTAACAGCACTTGCATAATTATTCCTCTTCAAAGGGTTCAGGTTCGTAATTGACTCCATAGAGCCAATCTTTAGCCTCATCAGTCACAGGAGCATAACTCAAAGTATCACGGAAACTTTCTTCCATCTCATCATCAAAATGTTCTATCGGATTGATTAAAGGTTCTTGTAATTTTTCCTTGAGCAACACAATAAGTTCTTGAGTCGTCTGGTATTGAGTTTCAAATAAAAAGTTAAAATGCCTGTAAAGCATCAAAGCCAGACCCAGTGTAATAAACACACTTAATGCAAACAACCAATACATTTACTCACGACCCGAAAGCAGTTATTCCCAATTGACCCATAGCGGCTTCTGGAGTCAGCAAACCATCTTCTACTGCCTTAGTTAGCACACCATACGGCAAGCAAACTTCTTTCCAATCACAGAATCGGCACTGCCAATCTCCAATTTCAGCCAAAGGTTTCTTTTCCCACGCTCCGGCTGCCGTCTTGCTCACATCTCCTGCGGCTCGTTTCTTCTCAAAACTTTCTTCAGAGTATCGAAGTTGGTAATCACGGTCTGGTGGGTTTTCAGTATCCAACAACTTTTCCGCACACTCGTAGTATCGGTCCATAATGTTGTCAATAGTCAATCCGCTTACGGGGTCAAGGTTGATACCCGCTTCCAAAGAAGCCAAAGCATCGGGAATAACAATATCGCCATAACGGTCTTTGATAACAACTTCTCCACCGTAGCCATCACTTAGGCTAATATCAAAGTAAGTAGTCAAACCATCATCCACTTGACAATAAACAATACGGAATGAATCAATAATCACACCGTAGTATTCTTCCAACTTCCAACGCATTCGCAGATACATAGCGGTTTGCATTACATGGTCCATCTTAGGGTGGCCTCGTGGATATTTCTTGTTACCAATACCATAAACTTCTTTACGAGCAAAATAACCACGGTTGGTCTTCATCTCCATGCCAATAGCATGAGTGGATGAAATCTTAGTAATCACACCTTCTTCGTCTACTTCAAACTCTCGAAGCAAACCATCGGCCTCTCCAGAGATAATAAGTTCTCCACGAGGGTCGCCGTTAGAAATATCTTCACGCAGAGGAATGTTACCATCAATCAGCAATCCCATGCGATTCCAATGAGTCTGGAAGTTTTCTTCCATAGCGTGACCCACGGCAAACTTAATGAATGTTTTATCATCAGGAAAGTTACTGCGAGGCACTTTGTTTTTACTATACCAAACTTGCCGATGGCACTTGCCAATCAACTTTTCGTTACCTAATTCATCTGTAATAAAGCAAGATGCACCTGTTGGGTTCAATCCACCCTTGCTGTATCTTACATTTCCTTTCCGCATACTGTCAAAGACAGGTTTCAATATATTATTTTCATCAGTCATCTTAATCACCGTTCAATCAATAGGGGTGAGCCTATCTCTTAATTTCACTAAGGCGTAACACCCATATAAAGGTAATCACGAACTACGACCAGCACGCTTGAACTCATCTTTCAAACAAATGCCCAGAACTACTTTGACTCCTGCCGCATCTTCAATAGAAACTTTCAAATGCTTACGCTTTTCGCCGTAATCTTCAAAGTTAAGCCACTTTCCTTCTCCGAGTTCTAATCTAACTTGCATCTTAACAACTCCAATTAGAAAACATCGTCCTCTGCTGCCACGGCATCTTCAGACTTCGGTTGATTAACAAACATAAAATCCATACGAGGCATCACTCGCAAAGTTTCCTTTTCCATAAATGCCAAGAGGTTATCTTTAACATCGGATTCCGTAGCCTCGATATGGTCTGCCATCAAGTTCCATTCTCCAAACCAAGCCAATTCATGTCGTGTAATAGGAATATCTTGATACATCAATACAGTTTTCTTATGAATAAAGCCACGACTCTCAGCAAAGGCTCGGAAAAAGAAATCTGTTTGACTATTATCTTCGCTTTCCGCAGGGTCGGCCAACATATAAACCATCACGAATCCATCTGGTAGATTACCACTGGCTTCAATTTCTTTCATTATATCTCGCAACTCTAAAGTTATGACTTCTGGTTGTTGATGGGCACAAGTTTCTTCGGCACAGCAATCGTGTTCTTCATTATCTTTACTAATACTCATTGTGAACCCTCCAACATAGCAGCGATATTTTCTTCTGGCACTCCTTTTTCTCGTAAGAAAGTTTCAAACTCGAAACCATCCCACTGCTTAATAACTTCTAACATAGTTTGGAAATCATTCAAAAGTTGTCCTGTTGGAACTTTTTGAATCTTTTGCACGGTTTCTTCTTGACCCGGAATAGTATAATTGCTAACATTAACGAAATAACCTTTTTCAATCATGGATGAAACCACGGCACGAGCCATATCTGCATTCTTTTGAGAATCCAGAACTACTTTGACCTTTTCAACGCTGTGTCCCAACAAATCTTGTTGATATTGCACAATCTGATTCAAGAATTGGTCGGGGTCCTCAGCCAGCCAAGTTTTGATTTGTGAATCTTTTACTCCTCGACTTACCAAGAACTCCGTAAAGTTTCCAGCAGTTGAGACCACAAACCGCAGAGGCTTGTCTAAAACATTAAACATCACGAAATAAACATCATCACGGTCAGCATCATTCATCATAGAAATCCCTGAAGTCACCATGACTTCCATTTCTTTATTCAGACCAAGTTTCACTTTGGTTATCTTGTCCATACCAACGATAGGCATTAGCACCTACTTAAGACTTCGTAAAATTGGTATCAAGGAATCCATGCTTCTCATATCAGCATCATCTTCTAACCAAATGTTATCACAAATAGTTTTAATCGGTATGCCTTTACTCTGAACTTCGTGAGCATAGTTCCATCCTTTGAGATGCACATCACGCTTTTTGCTATCTCCTGTGGCCGTAGTCCAGACCACAATAGCCTTATCACGAACATAATGGTGCAATTGTCGAGGTGGAATCATTCGCTTGAACTTTTCCCATTGGTGAGGTCTCAGACCTTTGATTTCTAAACTCTGACCGTAAATGTTAATATCGCCTACACCATAAACCGTTTCATAGTTCTTATAATGAAGTTCCATATCTTCTAATGGAATATATCGTTTGAGCCAAACCTCTGAAGCCTTTTCAGACTTGACACCTACTAAATTACTATCTATTCTATTATGATTATAAGCACCTGAACCTTTGGTATTATTGCCGCCGTAGTGCGCCACAATTCCTTCGGCGTGGCTTTGACACCACTCTAATTCACTTGGAAACAACTTGATTTTAACCATCCGACTCACTTTATTGTAGTAGTCATTCCTATTTAACTCTTCTGTCTGTGAGGTATTCTACCAGAGCACCACCAGCATACATCAACCCAAATAAAATTGAGACTAATATAATCGAAGATACCAGTTCGCCGAAGCACATAATATACCATAAGGCACTCCGATACTTAATTCTATTATATTAGTGTCAGAACTTTGGAGGTTCTGGTGGTGGATTAGCCTTGTAATATGCGTCCCGCTTGCGCTGCGCTGCTTGCTGCAACTTTTGGTTCACTTCGTTGAGTCCTCCTTGCCATTCTGCCAGTGATTGATTGTAGTCCGTTTGTTGATTTAACATGGCTTGATATTCACTATCTGTCAAGATTTCACTACCCAGACCTGATTCTGATAGTGCGTTGGCAAGACCCGCCGAATTATCTTGAAATCGTGCCACAGGCATTAAACTCTTGGCATAACTAATGGCAGTTCGTTTGTAACTGAGTATCAGTGCGTCATTGGCATCCTTAATAGCCGTTTTAAGATTAAATCCTTTGGTTTGTTCTATCATATCATCCCATGCTTCCGTAGCCACTAATGGGCGGGTTCGGTGTTCACCTTCTTCTACAAATCTTTGTAAAGCGTATCCTGCATCTCGTCCACGATGAGTAAAATACTGTTGTTCCTTCGGTGATAGAGTCGCTTGAAAATCCTCCACCAACTTCATATTAACATCTAATCGGTATCGAGGGTCGCAACCAGATTCAGCAATTAACCATCCTGCTGCTGGTGATGGTGACAATTGGGCGAGTCGTTGATTAAGGTGCTTACGGCAATAGCCGTAGTCATTCAATGGTTTTCTTTTACACATTCCTCTCTGGGTTTGTCCGAAACATCTGTCAAGCATAGGTCTTCCTCACTTAGTTGTAGGCGGTTTAGTCATATAAACTTTGCGGTCATTGGTAATCAAAACCTCATACTGCTCAAAGTCCACATTTACTCCTGCCTCTACCCAATAAGGAGCCTTGCGTGGATTATACTCCACTTGGCTCACCCCGGTTTCTCCATTGGCTGGTAATACTTCTACATGGTCGCATCGAATCCACGAACACACCGTCTTATTGATTTCTCCTGCAAAGATACGAGCCGCAATCTTGGGTCTATTATGCAAGACCGCATTCCTCATGCGTAATTGAACTTTCTTAGGGTCGTAATAAGTTTTGGACCCAGCCTCATCAATGACTTGAAACTTACTGTGATGTTCTCCAGCACCTAAATGGAATCTTACTTTCATGTGTTCAACCCCATTTTTGTTTCAAATAATTTGCATAATCGTTAATCCTAACCCATGGTTCTTGTCGTAGCACCATCGAAATCAATTCGTCAAAGTCGCTACGAAGTGCCAAAGCAACCTCCGTGACCTCTGCGATTTCCTCTCGGCGTTTCTGCATCTCAATTCCCATCTGGGCTATCATATCTGTTAATTCATCTAAGTTCATAGGTCTCCCTCATTCTCTTGTAGGGGTTTATCCCTTATAACCTTTGCGTATCTTCCCGTGATTGGGTCAAACCACCCTTATAACTTTATCAAAACAACAGCGATTTAATCCAGAACCATT
>JAAHTH010000070.1_pt1 | contig 88583 bp, 82 predicted proteins | sample 6116091 | NCBI WGS metagenome assembly JAAHTH01 (sample SAMN13939990, study PRJNA603662) | sponge metagenome | isolation source: marine sponge | host: Mycale hentscheli | place: New Zealand | collected 2006 | reverse complement strand
GTGAGAAAAAGTGGAAGTCGATAAGAGGCTATCAAGAGGGGGTTGCCTAGGCTCTCATCCACAACTTTTGGGTGTGTCTCGTTTTTTGCACTAGATATTTTGTCTTGGCATCGAGCTGTTAAATTAGCGGGCGCAGGAGTAGGAACAATTCTTGCCAATACACAGGTCTTTTACTTAGGCCTTTTAGGTGCTGCACTTTACAAAGAGCGATTGTCACTTCGCCTTGTTTTGGGGATATTGCTTGGCTTTATTGGTATTGCATTCATTGCAAATATCTATGGTCAGGAAGGGTGGCAAGAGCTTTCTCTAGATGACTCCTTCAATAAGGGAGTTCTTTGGGGGATTGTGGCGGGCGTACTCTACGCGGGCTATATTTTTTGTATTCGTCTAGCGCGTAAAGAATTTGAAGAAGACCTATCAGCAATAGAGCTATTGTCGATAGTTAGTTTATTCTCAGGAGTTATTCTGTTGGCAGTGGGTTTTGCTGAGGGAAGTGTAGCATTACCTCCAAGTTTAAAAAACTGGATTTATGTATTCTTGCTCGGAGGGCTGGCGCAAGTTTTTGGCTGATATTTGGTCTCCACTGGCTTGCCAAAAACAGAAATTGGGAAGGCTGGATTAATTTTGTTAATTCAGCCGGTATTGGCTACCATTCTTGGATCAGTTATATTGCAGGAAGAACTTAGTACTGCACAGCTAACTGGCGCGATATTGACGATTATTGGCGTTGGTATGGGGGTGACGGCGAAAATGAAAAGCTGATTACCTAAGAAGTCATTGCAATTTCTAAGATAAAACTCTACATTCCGGCAACGCATGCAAATGGATCAAGTTAAGATTACGGATCGAATCAAGGTTAATGATGAGTGGAAAGCTGCACTCTGCGAAGAATTTTCTTCTAGCTACATGAGCGATTTGCGAGCTTTTTTGCAGTCAGAAGCGAGAGCAAAAAAAGTGATTTATCCGAAGGGTGCAGAAATTTTCAATGCTTTTAATCTGACCCCTTTATCAAAAGTCAAAGTAGTGCTTCTGGGGCAAGACCCCTATCATGGCCCTGGTCAGGCTCATGGTTTATGTTTTTCTGTGCAGGATGGGACGCAGTTCCCACCGTCTCTGCAAAATATTTTTAAAGAGATTCAGATGGATGTAAACGTACCGATACCGAAATCTGGGAATCTCTCTCGTTGGGCAGAACAAGGCGTGCTACTTTTAAATTCTGTTTTGACTGTCGAGCGAGGGAAGGCAGCTTCCCATCGTGGGAGAGGCTGGGAGAAATTTACGGATAAAGTAATTGAAGTCCTTAATGAAAGACCAGAACCGATCGTTTTCGTTTTATGGGGGAGTTTTGCTCAGAGCAAGGCTGCTGTGATTGAGCCACCCCATCGAATTTTAAAGGCGCCTCACCCTTCGCCATTATCTGCACATCGTGGCTTTATGAATTGCGGACATTTCTCAAAAGTGAATAAAATTTTAAAGGACTGGGGAGAAGACCTAATTGATTGGTCTTTGCAGTAAACTAGAGGGCCTGCATCCTGTTCAAATAACTAGTATTCATAGGTAATTGACTTAAATTCTTCCATGCCGTCCAACAACAAACTTGCGATCTCGGTTTCCATAACGGAGTGGCCGGCGTTTTGTGCGATCACTAACTCCGAGCCTGGCCAGGCCCTGTGCAAATCCCATGCGCTACGAATGGGGCATACGACGTCATATCGACCATGCACAATTAAACCGGGGATCTTCTGAAGCTTATCTGTGTTGTCTAAAATCCAGTTGTCGGACTCAAAGAACACATTGTTTGTAAAATAATGGTTCTCAATTCTCGCGAAAGCCAATGCCAGCCTCGGATCCTGAAACTCTGCCACATTAGTCGCATTTGGATTTAACTCAGAGACCGAGGCTTCCCATGTCGACCAAGCAATTGCACAACGAAGTTTCTCCTCTTCATCCTCGCCAGTTAGCCGTTTGTGGTAAGCGGCCATTAAGTTGCCTCGTTCATTTTCCGGAATTGGAGCTAAAAACCTCTCCCATTCATCCGGATAGATATGACTAGCTCCTTCTTGGTAAAACCAATGCAGTTCAGAAGGGCGACACAAAAATATCCCTCGTAATGCCAAGCCAAGGATTTTCGCCGGATGAGTGATCGAGTAGGTTAACGCTAACGTTGACCCCCAAGAGCCACCAAAAAGTATCCATTTACGAATGCCAAGGTGCTTTCGCAATAACTCGATATCGTTAACCAGATCCCAAGTCGTATTCTCTTCAAGCTCTGCCGATGGCGTGCTCTGTCCGGATCCCCGCTGGTCAAATAAAACTACTCGATAGTGTTCTGGATCAAAAAATCGTCGGTACTTTGGAGCAATTCCTCCACCAGGGCCGCCATGCAGAAAAAGAACGGGTACCCCCTCTTTATTGCCAACTTCTTCGTAATAGATTTCATGCAGTGGAGAGACTTGTAGTCGACCACTTGAGAACGGGGCAGTTTCTGGATAAAAGTGTACGTCAGTCATGGCTAATTTTATAGTCAGACTTAAACCTAATGTCACCTAGGATTTAGATATGACTAATTTAATCAAGGCTTTAAATCTTCAAGGCGCACCAGAGTTTGACTATTTGATGGTTTTTAAACGAGTTACGGGAGAAGGCGACTATGAAGGTATTTTTTCCTTAAGCGACAGTTCTGATTTGGGAAATATGGCGAAGCTTGCTTGGCACGACATCGATGAGTCTCAGAGCTTTGAATCGGAATTGATCGAGCCCATAGTTTTTGAGGACAGGGAGCTTGGTTATCTGAGGGCCTTGCACCAGAGGGAGGATGTCTATTCTCCAAGCTCCAGGGCTGAATTCAGCCCACTAGTCCGCCAATTGGCGTCACTTTTTTTGAGTGCAGAGGGTGATGATTATCGACGATCCATGGAGCGAAATATACGTATTTTCGAGTGGCTCGTCGATGTGCAAGCGATAGCACCGAAGAAGATCAATTGGTTGGGTATTTATTTTCATTCTGATTTTTTTGGAGAAGATCGCGGCGATCTCTTGCTTGGCCCTTTTATTGGCTCTCCAACGGATCATGTGCGAATTGGATTGGACGAAGGACTTTGCGGATTAGCTCTGTCCGAAGAACGAGCAGTACAAATTGACGATGTGCGTGAAAATTCTCGACACATTGCTTGTTCTTTGGCGACGCGCTCTGAATTAATTGTCCCCCTTAAAGATGAGTCGGGCGAGTTCATCGCTGAATTAGACCTAGATTCAGACTCTCTGGCTGCATTTGATGCGAGGCTTTGCAAGCGCATCGAAGCCGAGTGTGAGAGTTTTCACGAATTGCTCTGAAATTTTGCGTTGCAAAGGAAATTTCTATAGGAAAATTATTTCACAGTAACGAGCTTAGTAATAATGAAATTTGTCTTACTTCTCTAAGCGCACTACACAGAGCTATTACTTCGCAGCTGATTCCTAAGGAATAGCTGCCTGGTGGGGAAATTGGAGGGGGCAATGAAATTGGGAGCAATAAAATCTTGGACAACGACGACGTTATTTGGGTCAATGAAGCTTTGGAATGGGTTGGCTTTGAGACCAGCTCTGGCCGTCGTGGTGTTGCTTGTATTGTCCATGTTCACCGGAGCAAAAGCACATACTGCTCTATCTTATGACGAGCGACTAGCTGACTTTGCTCAACTGGTCTCGATTGTGGAAAAGAACTATGCGCCACTGCGATGGAAGCAGCAGACGGTTCGACTAGATTGGGAAACGCACAAAGAAGAGTACCGAGCTAGAGTGCGACAAGCTCGCAATGATCGTGAATTCTATCAACTACTGGCGAAGTTTCTTTCTGGCCTTGAAGATGCACACATAACCATTCTTGTTCCTTCAACGTACCAAGCGAGTTTAGGTTTTCTTTGTGACTATATCGAGGGCAAAGTCTTAATTGAAAAGATCAATCGTAAGCAATTGCCAGAAACACTTTTCCCATTTAATAAAGGCGACCAGATAATTAGTATTGGGAAAAAGCCAGTGGATGAACTTATGCAGGAGATCCGCGAGTCCTCTACTACTGGGTTCGATCCTTCTAGTGAAAGGCTGGCTGCCGCGCTCTTGACTGTACGCCAGGAAAGTCGTGGACTAGCAGTTCCAACTGGTTTCACGAAAGTTACAGCTTTACGTAAAGGCGAATCTGGGCCGCAAACTGTAATGGCGACTTGGGCTACTCAAGGTCGTTCAATCCTCGAGATAGATCGTTTTGCAGCTTCTACAGAGCTTGGATCTTCTATTATTCGTCCAGAGGATGATCTTGTAGAGTCATTGAGGTCACTTTCTCTACTTAATATGAGCTTGGCGAAAGGTCGATTATCAGACATGCAACAAGCAGGGATTACTGATGTCGGCGCCAATAAGTCGATGTTTGAACTGCCTGAGGGTGCGGTCCAAAATCCTCTTTCTCCGATTACGGCCGCGACCTATGAGCGTGCGGGGAAAAAAATTGGAATCTTGCGCGTGCCTCACTACCAAGATGACAATTTGATGAAAATGATTGTAACGGACCTACGCAGAATGGAAAACGAGGTGGACGTACTGGTTTTGGACCAAACGAATAATCCAGGGGGGGCGGTATCTCAGGTTTCCCTACTTTCCTCTATTTTTGTGGAGGAGAGCGTGCCGGATGTATTGTTTGCAGTTCGCCCTAGTCGAAAGTGGTTGGATTCTTTCTCTGGCATCAATCAGCAGATCGTGGCGGCGTTGGAGCGTGATCCAGATGATAAGGTAGCTAATGCACTTAAGCCTCGCTTTGCGTACCTCGAGTCTTTGATTTGGGACTCATTGAAAAATCGCACATTCCTGACAACTCCATTTTCTCTGGATTTGATGGGTTCTATGGGAATGATTCAACCCAATAAGAACGTGAAGTTTACAAAGCCTGTGTTGATGTTGATCAATGAATTTGACTTTTCTGGTGGCGATGTTTTTCCAGCGATTCTGAAAGATGCGGGTCGAGTAAAACTTTTTGGCAAGCAGACTAGTGGTGCTGGTGGCAACGTGGCTCAATATGGCCCGCTCACTAACTCTTACTTCCGCTTCTCTCTGACAGAGAGCTTGATCATTCGCCCAAATGGTGAGTTTTTGGAAAATAACGGAGTAAAACCAGATATCGCTTACCAGGTGACAGAGGAAGATTTCAATAATGGCTACAAAGATTATGTCAAAGCCTTCACTTGTGAGGCATTGAAGATGGTTGATACAGATTGTTAGGTTGGGGAAACCTATAAGGATGGCAGTAGGGGTCTCTTCCGAGACCCCTTTTTATGCTATCAGTGGGTTTCGGGATCTTGGACTCTCGGGCTTTCAGACTTTCTTAAGGAGAATTCATGAATATCGACACCACAAAAAAATTTATGCAGCAGGTCTATGCGACGACTAAGCAAAATCTAAGTATTGTGTGCGAGCGATTAGGGCGCCCGCTTACGCTGATGGAAAAAGTACTCCTCAGTCACCTAGAGGACCCCAAAAATCAGGCGCTTGAACCGGGCAACTCCTTCCTGATGCTTAGACCAGACCGAGTGGCGATGCAGGACGCCACAGCCCAGATGGCACTTTTACAGTTCATGATGGCTGGAAAAAAGGAAACAGCCGTTCCAACTACAGTTCACTGTGATCACTTGCTTTTGGGACGATTTGGTGCCGCAAAAGATTTAGCGAATGCGAACGATCTGAATAAAGAAGTTTATTCTTTCTTGGAGTCTGTTTCTAATAAGTACGGAATTGGCTTTTGGAGTCCGGGCGCAGGGATTATCCACCAAGTAGTTTTAGAAAACTACGCATTCCCAGGTGGAATGATGATTGGTACGGATTCACATACACCGAACGGCGGTGGCCTGGGAATGATTGCTGTCGGCGTTGGCGGCGGTGACGCCGTAGATGTAATGGCAGGGTTTCCTTGGGAAGTTAAGTATCCGAAGAAAATTGGTGTGCATCTTAAGGGCCAGTTAAATGGATGGTCAGCTCCAAAAGATGTAATCCTTAAGGTTCTTGATCTATTGACGGTTAAGGGAGGCACGAACAAGATCGTTGAGTATTTTGGTGAAGGCGCGAAGACGATTTCCTGTACGGGTAAAGGCACCATATGTAATATGGGTGCAGAGCTTGGTGCGACTACATCGCTCTTTGCCTTTGATGACTCTATGGATGAATATTTGCGCGCAACTTGCAGAGAAGATCTGGCAGATCTTGCAAAAGCGAATCTTGATTTTATTACTCCTGATGAAGAAGTTTTGGCAGACCCAAAGAAATTTTATGACGAAGTGGTGGAAATTGATTTATCTACGCTGGAGCCACATATCGTTGGGCCACATACTCCAGATTTGGCGCGCCCAATTTCGAAACTTGGCGAAGACGCGAAGAAAGAGAATTACCCAAACACGGTATCTGCTGCATTGATTGGCTCTTGTACAAACTCTTCCTACGAAGACATTTGCCGAGCAGCAGACGTGGCTGAACAGGCGATTGATGCGGGAGTTGAGGTAAAAGCTCCGATCAATATTTCTCCTGGGTCCGAGCAAATTTATGAAACCATTAAGCGTGATGGCCAATTGGATATTTTAGAGAAGCTTGGTGCGGTTGTATTCACGAACTCTTGTGGTCCATGTATTGGTCAGTGGCATCGTGATGATATTAATGGGGGCGAAGCTAATTCTATCGTATCTTCATTTAACCGTAACTTCCCTGGCAGAAACGATGGTAACCGAGCCACACTATCATTCTTAGCGAGTCCGGAAATTACATTGGCGTTAGGCATTGCTGGCCGGCTAGATTTTGATCCGTTAAATGACAAATTAGATACTAAAGATGGCGGCAAATTCAAATTCATACCTCCAGGCGACGCACCAAATATCCCATCAAATGGATTTATTTCAGCGCGTGAAGGCTATATTGCCCCGGTAGAAGATGGTGACTCTGTCGCTGTAGACATCAATCCGAACTCTGAGCGACTGCAAACTTTGACGCCATTTGATGCTTGGAGTGGAGAAGACTTTGTGGAGCTTCCATTGCTACTAAAAGCAAAAGGGAAGTGCACGACGGATCATATTTCTCCAGCGGGCAAGTGGCTAAAGTTCCGCGGTCACCTAGATAATATTTCCAATAATATGTTTAATGGTGCGATCAATGCCTTCTCTGGCGAAACGGGCAAGACGAAAAATCCGACGAGTGGTGCCTCAGAGGAGGTTTCTAAAGTTGCACGCGCGCTTAAGGCAGGTGGAAAGCATTGGGTTGTAGTTGGTGACGAAAACTATGGCGAAGGCTCAAGCCGTGAACATGCAGCTATGTGTCCACGACACCTTGGTGCAGCTGCTGTAATCGTGCGGAGTTTTGCGCGGATTCATGAAACAAATCTTAAGAAGCAGGGTGTGCTACCTTTGACGTTTGTGACTGCCGCTGACTACGACAAAGTCCAAGAAGGAGATAAGATATCGATTTTTGGATTGAAGGATCTAGTTCGTGGCAAGTCAGTTGGAGCAGAAATTGTACACGCAGATGGCTCTAAAGACTCGGTTGAACTAAACCATTCATTGAACGGGGAACAGATCAAGTGGTTCCAAGCAGGCTCCTCGCTGAACTTTCTGAAGCAAAAATAAATAGCCTGCTTTGAAAAGCAGTTTGCATTTCATCAATTTTCTAGCTACAGTGTGCGGTTACTAGAAAAAGGATTTAGGTATGTTGTACTTAAGACATCGTATAGCTTTGTACTCGTTAGTCGTGTTCGCAGCTTTATTCTGCTCTGTAGATAGTTATGCAATAGAAGAGGCAAGGCTTTTGCCAAAGGGGATTTCTCGTTTTCGTGCAGTTGGTGTGACCGCGTCGACTGTTGATTCTAAATTCAATAGCGCAGGTCGAGTAGACATAGTTGGTGGAGCAAATGTCTCCATGGACGTCAAAGATATTGCTGCAACATTGCCGACCAAAGATAAAGCACAATTGCTACAACTGGTAGATGCTTTGAATAAAATTAAAGCAGGCTCTGGTGATAGCCTCTTTAATGTAAACACGTACCAAGACATTGCGGTTCAACAGAATATTTACGGTGCAGCCTATGAGTATGGGCTTTCCGATCGTTGGAATATCGGCGTCAGGCTACGGGTGGTTCAGAATAGCGTGAAATCTAGTTTCTCTGCGCAGTCGACAGATAACATTAGGGCAATACAAAAGTCGCTAGCTCAAGGTCAGCAAGTACCAAATGCGACCATTCATGGGGGCCTGCAAAGCGTGCAGCAAAAACTAAGTGCCGAGAATTTTACTGCAGAATCAATCTTTGCAGCGAAAGGGTATGAGTTTCCAGGCGATTCGGAAACAACAGATTTGGGATATACCGAAGTAGGCGCAAAGTATCTCCTTTATAAGGATCCGAAGTGGTTACTCTCCACGCTTTGGGGCGTACGAATTCCTACAGGTAAGGATGAGTCGCTGACGAACCCTCTAGATCGCGGTACGGGCGGTAACCATTGGGGGATCGGCGGTCAGTTAATACAAAACTTTTCGGTAAGTGACTATATCAGTCTCGCTGGTTCCGTTAAGGTGGACTATTATCTAGGGGATGCTAAATTACGAGCGGTCCCTCTGGATGAGAATGATGCCTTGCCAAGCTTGCTTCCGCAGGACGGGCAAGTGCAGGAAGTGCGGCGCAAAGTTGGAACACTTTTACAAACAGAGCTGGCGGTTAAGACAAAGATTCCAAGCACGCACTTCACGGTGGCTGGTGCGTATCAGTATAAGCAAAAGGGAGTCGACAAATTCGAAGGCTCTGGAGATCTTTATTACTCCGGGCTTTCCAGAGACACGAATTACAAGGCGCAAGCTATGGAAGCACAAGTTGGGTTCAATACAATTCAGCTATATCGTCAAGGTAAATTCAGGATTCCACTAGCGGTTGAAGCTCTTTATAACCAGACCTTCGCTGGTATGAATACACCAAAATTTTCGTATACAAGACTTGATTTGAAGCTCTATTTCTAAGACGGGGTGGGAAAAAATGATGAAAAGAACAATTTTACGATCAGTTACAGTAATCGCCTTCGGTCTTGGATTGGTAGCATGTTCGGTGGCGGAAGAGCCGCGGCTAGAGCGTAAATTTGGTACACCGTTTGGTGGCGGCCAAGAGGATCAGGTACTTAATCTCCACGCAGCAACAAGTGGCGCTTCTGCTTGTGAGCGATTAACGGAGCTAAGCCTTGATGGCGCGACTGCCGATGAGGTAAGCATATTCTCTTATGCCAGCGAGTTTTCATACGAAGACTTTGGTGAGGGTCCAGAAGAAATTGAAGTTGTTTCGAACGTGGCCGAGCAGCCGATGATTCAAGCCTTACTTGGTTCTTCCAAGGTCCAAGGGATTATCAGTGCGAGTGATGACGATTTCTACGATATGGCAAAAGTTACGATTCGTGTGAAAGCTTGTAATGCAGCTGATGCTGCTAGTTGGGCAGCGAATGATGGCTGTGCTTTCGAATGGAATGAAGCACTTCGTGAATATGGTTGTGGATTGCCGAAGGGTGCGACTGTTCCACAATGCCAGGCTCTTTGGCAAGCGTATACAGCGAAGCGTGGGATTGGCGCTTGCGCATACGTAGCTGAGGGCGGCACGCCAGAGACCGAGCAATGTATTGAAGCGACTCAATTTTTTGGAATTTTGAATCAATTTAAAGATCAGAACATGTTGTACATGGCGAAGAACCTGTTCCTGTCGGGTCGTTTTCGCGGAATTTTTGGAGCAGGAGGCGCTGGCTTTAGAGATTCAATTTCAGCAACTAAGTCGATTCAATATAATATCTTAAATCGCGTGAGTGACTATGCTGTAGTTGGTGTCACTCGTATGTCGGATATTCTAACTGCAAAGTTACCGCTCTTCCCACAAGGGCGTGAGTGGAGCGATTTCAAAGAGGATGCGTTCCGTACGCTTTCTTCTATTAAGAATTCGGCGTATGCAGAAGACCCGCAAGAGCGTATGTGTGCGGTTGTGCTCGCTCACCGTGCTTTTGCGCAGATCTTAGGTCTAAACGGTTATGTTGCTCCTAAGCTAGTTGATGGAAGCATGCCGATGCTTGACGGTACGAACACGATTGAGGCAAATTTCGTGCTAGGAACCTACCTTCGTCAAGATCGTTCGGCAGGGAGTTTTAATCCTACGGTTGTGACGCTAGATGATCTCAAGGGTTATGATCCACGCAATGGTCTAATCCTATCGTCGGCCAAAATGCCCTCCACTACGTTGGACCCTGCGAATGCCCTCCCAGCCGATTTGAGTAAACGCTTAGATCGTATGGCTGGTCTTGAGTATTTGTATGAGGCAACTAGCCCTGCAGCCGGATGGAGCAGCGGTAATGCCTACTTATTAGGTGACATTGAAGACGAAAACGGAAAGGCAGTTTTGCCACCTCAGTTTCATAGTTTAGCTCTTGGCCATGTTGTTCTTGGGTTTAAAAATATTGCAGCTCTCAATTTACGTCAGATTAAGGCAGATGGCTCTGTGCTGGCGCCTGGGGATACTGCTCCGGCAGCAGGGATTGTGTTGATGGACTCTATTAGCCAGACTCTAGAGGGCGAAATGACAGCTGAGAATGTAATGAAATTTTCTAAGATTGTGCTTCGTTTAGATGCAGCTCTTGAGAACGTACTTTCAGTGCCAGCCGCTCGCCTAGAGCTAATCAATACGAGCTATTCGGGGGCGGCGTTGCCAGGACTACAAGAGCTATCGGCGAAAGTGAATGCACTTAAGTTACCACTACGATTTCTTTTAGACGAGATGCTAGACAATGAGAAAGGCTGTTTTTCGAAGGTTAAAATTACAATTGCGCCAGGTGTGAATTCGGCGCAACGCATCCAGCCACTTGGCGCTTGTGGCGCTGGTTTGAGAGCTGACTTTGAAGACCTGAAGAAGGAATTTTCTTCCAGCTTAATGCCGTCAAAAAAATAAAATGTTGCTTTTAGCGGAAACAGTTAAAGAGGAGCAGAGCTGGGCCCCATTTTGCGTAGTTCAAGGTCGCCCAGAAAAGATGCGTTCCCTGCGATCCCCGCAAGGTGTGGGTGATCGCTTGCGTGCGGTTGCCTTTGCTGAAATTCAAGCCCGAGAAGGATTTCTCTGGGGAGCCCGTACGTTTATCGATGCACCTCAAGAGTGGAAAGATACTTGGCTCCGCTTTGCCGAAATGGAAAACACGCATGCGCAACTTCTTTTAAATCGAGCTGCTGAGTTGAATGTAGATGTCTCCGAACGGTCTGTGTCGGCGTCTCTGATGCGAATGTTCCGAGCGGCAGACACTGCCGAAGTCTTTTATTATTTGATCTCTACTGCCGAGCAAAGAGGAATGGAAGTGGGGCTATCCATGATTAAGCCCATGAGGGAAGTAGACGCGGAATCAGCAGCGATCTTTGAGCGTTGTGCGAAGGAAGAAGAGGAGCATATTGCGGCCGCCCATGCCGCATTAGAGAATCACGATACGGCAGCTATGGTAGAATTTCGCTAGCCATTCGCATACAATATTTCCATGTTAGCACGTAACATCTCCCTAATGGTTATCACCGCTATGATCTCGGTTGGCGCTGGTATTTGGTATTCGAACGAGCGATTCCAGGAACGATTAGGAAAGAAAATGGATATTTTGAATTTTTGGCTCTTGGACGAAAGTGGAGACCTTGTAAAATTTCCGGACGGACAAATGCCGAGTGAACAAAAGAAGAAAACGCTAATTTATTATCTCCCTGACAATGTATCTTTTGAAACGCAAAATAATTTTATGAAGATTGTTGAGAATAAAGAGCGCTTTGAGAAGCTTGGTGTACGCGTTCTGCCAGTGTCTAGGAATCTGCGCGACAACCTGATGAACCTAAAAAAGAAATCAGGATTTTGGGGCCCCATCATTCATGATCCGAGCGGCGTGGTTTTACAATTTTTTCAGCAATTCCGCGCTGAATGGAAGAATGAGGCTTGGGTATCGGCAATGTTTAATGCTAATGGAAAACTGCTTTGGGCCGAAGTAAATGATTCACCAAGAATAGCCCACCACGGAGAAGAGTGATGGGCTACCACATATTTTAGGTAATAGGCTTATGGTTAATTAGTAGCGACGTGTCCACCAGCTGTTACTCGGAATGTCGCACGGCAACCTTGGCTAACCCAGATGTAACGTCCGTAGACTCCAAAACTCTTGCCTCGTATACATGCACCGCTAGAGCTAGAGTGCTGCTGTTGAACCTGGATGCTAGTGATCTGTTTCCCAGTGTCACATTGAGCGTATGCGTGGTCCCAGCTAGAGCATTGAATAGTTATAGGTCGGCCCGGCCCCCTGTCGTTACGAGTGCGAACAACCACTACAACGCGACGAACCTTGTTGTTGCCGCGTAGCTTGATTTGCCAAGTGCCGCGAGAGCTTTGGTTGTTCATAAGGTCACGACGGCTGTAGGTGTAGGGTTAATGCGCAATCAAAATTTCAAATTTCTTTTTAGCGTGGCGAGCTGTGATGATCGTTTTTATATTGCCGCGCACATTGAAATCGCCAACGACTTCGATCTCATGCGGGCTCAGAAGCTTCACAAAGTCGTCGCAGATTAGGTTTGTGACATGCTCATGGAATTCGCCTTTATCACGGAATTGATTGATATAGAGCTTAAGGCTCTTAAGCTCCACACACCATTTATCCGGAACATATCTAATATGTATAGTGGCAAAATCTGGAAAGCCGGTGACCGGGCAGACACAGGTGAATTCCGGGCAGGTAAGATCGACCTTAAATTTTCGGTTTTTTACACCATTTGGGAATCGCTCTAGCTCGGCCTCCATGACCTCCTCTACCCCACGTTTCATGAGGGCCCTGAGGCCGGCGCTCGGGTGCTTGGTGCTTGTAGTATGGGACTTCGCCATAGGGTATGGATTAATAGCCCAGGCACTTCCGGCGCACAAGTTCTTTATTCTTGAAAAATGAAACCAGAAATTTAAGCCGCTTCGGCTTGTACTTCAGCGAGCTTTCCGCGATATGAATTTGCATTCAAGTTATGCTTTTTTAGAAGCCGACATAGGTTAGGACGAGTCACTTTCATAAATCGTGACATTGCAGAAACGTTGCCTTCGAAACGAGCCAATTGTCGTTCCAAATACTTGCGTTCCATATCCATAACCACTGCACGCTTCCACTCATGGTAGCTTTTGGCATCATATTTATCGATTGCTCCTGGCGCAGCACTTGCTAACTGAAGCACAGGTCGCACGTCTACAGCCAGAAGGTTACTCATTGCAAGTGGCGCTGTAGGATGTTTGCCTAAAGCGGACCTCATTGCCTGTTCTGTCAAAAGATTACCATCCGTTAAAAGCGCGGCACGCTGAACCACAGACTTAAGCTCACGAATATTGCCTGGCCACTCGTAGCTAATCAATAGGTCGCGGGACGCCTCAGAGAATGCGCTTGGTCCGAAACCAGCAGTAAGAATTGTCTGAGACAGCATAAAATCTGCTAGGCGAAGAATTTCCTCACTACCCCGATCTTTCAATGTTGGCAGTTGGATTGGCAAAAAATTCAAATGATAGAAAAGATCTTCAAGGAATTCCTCGTTTTTCACCCCAGTACTGAGGTTCTTATTGGTAGTGGCAATTATTCGTACGTTTACCTTAATCTCTTTTTTACCGCCGACTCTATGGAAGTGCTGTTCTTGAAGCGCGCGAAGTAACTTTGTTTGCATGCTCATAGGTAGTTTGTCAATTTTATCCAGAAAAAGTGTTCCAGTATTTGCCATTTCGAAAACACCAGGCTTTCTTTCATTAGAGTCAGTGAATACACTCTTTTCTTGGCCGAAAAACTCTGCTTCTATTAAATTTTCTGGAATTGCACTACAGTTTAGTGGCACCCAAGGCCCGTTTTTGCGTTGACTAAACTCATGCAGTAGTCTTGCAACGATTTTCTTACCAGATCCAGAAGCACCTGTGATCATTAGGCTCATATTTGCGCCAAGAGCACTCTTAGTAAGCCTTTCAATTGATGCCTTTGCTTGCGCCATGGCTGGAGATTCACCCAGGATTTCCATTGCCAATGGAGCATCCACTAGCGGAGGAGTAGCGCTTGAGTTTTGAATTCGGCGAAGTAATTGTGAACGAGCCGTCAATTGATCGTTCAATTTCTGATTTGCTTCTTCCAATCTCTTTGTTAGGTGATCATTTTCGTGGTTTAGGCTCCAGTGCTCTGCTGCACGAGTTACGGCGAAAATGACTTCCTCCATTTTGAGCGGCTTTTCCAGGTAATCAAAAGCACCGTTACGAAGTGCTTCAACTGCAACAGATTTTTCTGCATGCCCTGTAATGTATATGAACGGAGCTACGGCTGCTTCAGCACTCTTCAGTTTCTCAAGTACTTGGAAGCCATTCATTCTCGGCATTTCAATGTCGCAAATTACAGCATCAGGGCGAAAATCGGAATAAGCGGCGACAGCTTGGAGCCCATCTTCCAGGCACACTGCGGTGTGTCTTTTGCGCCTAAGAGCGTGTTTCAGAAGAGATCGTACTGTCTCTTCATCATCTACTACTAGTATCTTAGCCATTTACTGATTTCCTCTCGCGTTCTACGTTCCCTCCGCAGAATCCCTGTCGGAAGAGATGAGGGTTGGCTTAATACTTAATTGCCAGAAGGAAAATGCAATCGGCTCAATATTCGTCGAGCTAATTCTTGGCCAGATTCAAATTCTTCCCAGACTACATCGGTGGCACCAAGGCTGATGAGTTTCTTCCGGTCGGAGTTATATTTTACACGGACCAGAGTTGGTATGTCCGGGTGGCTTGAGTGGGTTCGCTTTACAATCGTTCGCATCGCAATCGGATCTGGAATAGTCACTGCCAGCATCAGAGCGTGGGTAATTCCAGCAGCTTCTAATACTTTGGTAGATGAACAGTCTCCGTAAATTGCAGGATGCCCTTCTGCTTTGAGTTTTTGAATAATGCGATAGTTTAGGTCGATAATTACTACAGGAAGGCCAGAGGCTATGATCTTCTTATGGATGATTTCACCTGCAGGTCCATAACCGCAAAGAATAATATGTCCGCGCATCGCGCCTTTAGCTGCAATTGCTAGACCTTCTGGTGCTGCATTTGAGTGTTTGTCTAGGAACTGCAGAGCAGATGCTAATTGAGGTGCAGTTCGTAAGAGGTAGGGAGTGGCAACAATAGTTATGATCGAGTCTGCTAACAAAATTTGATACGTCAGTGTCGAGATAATGTCATGCTTATAGGCGACCATCAAAAGCAACAGACTGAATTCACCAATTTGACACAGACCTAGTCCGACAAATATTGAGGTTTGAATTGGATAGCGAAACAGGAATGTAATGGAGAAGGTAATAATTGCCTTTGCTGCAAGCAAGCCAAAGCTGGTGGCTAGAATTAAAACCCAATTGTCAAAAACAAACTGAGGCTCAATTAACATACCAATTGCCGCGAAGAATATTGCGGAGAAGGCTTCTTTTAGCGGAAGAATTTCTGATGCAGCTTGATTGCCAAAATCACTTTCACTGACGATTAGACCTGCTAAGAACGCACCTAAGGCTAGGCTTAACCCAACTTGATGTGCTAAGGCAGCTACAACAGTGCAAACAGTCAGCACGCAGATTGAGAAAAGTTCTTTACTATGGGTCTTGGCAATTAGCATTAATACTTGAGGGACCAAGACCTTTGCTGCGGCATAAAGAACGAGAACATAGATTGTAAATTGCCCAATTAGGGAGAAAAGGACGGTTGGAGTAAAAGTATTATCTTTAGCGATGATTGGAATCATCGTCAGAATCGGAACGGCAATAATGTCTTGGTAGAGCAAAAGGCCAGTGGATATATTACCGTGAGTTGAGCCGACTTCGCCTCTATCTGCAAGTAATCGAAGAACAACCGCTGTGGAAGACAGTGCAATAATACAGCCGATGACAAAAGCTTGTAGTGGCGACCATCCAAAAAATCGAGTAACTCCCCAGGTGATCAAGACGATCGTGAATATCATTATCGACCCGCCCAAAATAGAAATCCATTTTACGCGGAAGAGTTTTTGTAACGAGAGCTCCAGGCCGATTGTGAACATTAGTAGTCCCACGCCAATTTCGGCTAGTAGCTCAATGTTTTCATATGGAACCAGGTCAAATACCGGAGGCCCAATTAACACGCCACCTAAGATAAAGCCCAAAATAGTAGGCTGACGTAATCGATGCAACACTGTTGCTGCACACAAGCATGAAGCTAATATTATTACGACTGAAGTTAAGTGTGACGTTTCATGCACACTTTTAGTTTAGCTTATTTCTTTGCGAATATTGAGCTAACCGTTGACCCTATCTTTTGCAGGATGTTTACACGCTTTTCATTCGAATAGTCGCCAACGATAGCCGTTGGGGTATTCGTAGGACTGTTCTTTGGTTTCCCTGTAACAGTACAATAAACAGTCGGGTTACCAGTAATTGGATATGGCGGTTTTCTTTTCTCCTGAGAGTCACTGTTTTGGCTGTGTCTACGATTCTTGTTATCATTTGAGGGTTGATTAGAACGAGAGTATTCTGACCCGTCTCGGGTTCTTCCTTCCTTTTTCGAATTTCTAGAATTTGATCTGCGATTTGAGCCTCGCTTATTTCCACCTTGCTCTCTTCTCCCAGTAGTTCTTTCACCAGCTCGTTCGCCAGCTCTTCCAGATATTCTTATTGAAGTGCGGTTCCGTGAGTTGTTCATATTGTCATCCCTATCTAGTTTTATTTTAATGTTGTCTGGGCTCAATTCCTTTTCTTCAAACCACTTAACTGGTATTTTAGAACCTAAAAATTCTTCAATTCGTAACTGATTGTATCCGTCTTCTGGCCCAGCAATCGCAACGGCGATTCCCGAACGTCCGGCCCGAGCTGTTCTTCCAATTCGGTGGACATAATTAGCTGCCTCTTCAGGTAAGTGATAGTTTACAACGAGGGAGACATCATCGATGTCTAGGCCACGGGAAGCGACGTCAGTGGCTACGAGCGCGCGGAATTTGCCCTTTTTAAACTCATCAAGTATGCGATTTCGTTTATCCTGTCGGAGAAGGCTTGAAATCCCAGTTGCAGGAATTCCGTTTGCATTGAGAATGTCCGTAACCCAAAGAACCTTTTCCCGATAATTAACAAAAATAATAATGCTGCCGTCTTTGGCTTGGCTACAAAGCTGAATAAGCGCTTTTGGCTTTTCAAAGTCAGATACATGATAGACGAACTGTGTAATTCCATCTGCAGTAAGCTTATCTTTTGAAATATTTATTTCGACGGGATCACAGTTGTACTCATACATTAAATCGAGTACAGAGAAATTCATGGTAGCGCTAAACAAGAGAATTTGACGCTCCTGATTTATTCGGTTCAAAATAAAACGCATGTCATCGATGAAGCCCATGTCGAACATGCGATCAGCTTCATCAAAAACGAGCATTGCTATTTTATCTGTGGCGAAGATCCCAGACTTCATTAAATCTATGACTCGCCCAGGAGTTCCGACAACTAAACGCCCATTGTTCCGAATAGCCTTAATCTGCTGCGCAATTGGCATTCCACCAACTGTGGAAACAGGATTAATACCGCTTCCATTCAATAGCTTCTTAGTTTCCTGCTCAATCTGAAGAGCTAGCTCTCTGGTAGGCGCTAGGCAGAGTGCTATGGTATCCTTAGCGCCTGCTAAGAGCCCATCGATCATAGGAATTAGGAAGGCAAAGGTCTTGCCGGTGCCTGTACGAGAAAGGCCCGAAATATCCTTACCCTCTAATGCAAGTGGAATTACTGCTGCTTGAATAGGGGTGGTGTCTGTAAATCCAATTTTCGCGATATTACCGAAAAGAAGGTCAGACTTTAAATTTAGATCAGAGAATTTCATAGTTTTTGACCCAACATAGAACAGTCCGTTATTTGGCGCAAGCCTTCTATGGGCGTTTACATGGTGTCGATAGGATTTTTGGCCTCGTTGACAGAAGTTTGACAGTGAATACTCACTTTGCTAGCCTTTTACTAGGTCCATGGTGGGATCTATTCGTTGACCGTTATTAACCCGTTGGCGGCGGGCAGCGATTCGGCGGTATACCAGGAGGGAATTTATGCCGAAACAGTCGGTTTTAGTTGTCGATGATGAAGTTTCTATTCGCAAAGCCTTAGCGAGGTCCCTTGAGCGCGAAGGCTATTTGGTCACTACGGTAAAGTCATCTGTAGAGGCTGAAGCTGTTTCCAAAGATAAGGAATATGATTTGGTGGTCACTGACCTTATCTTGCCGGATGGCAACGGGATAGAGCTAGTTCGGAGCTTACAGAGTAAGCAGAAGTGTAAATCATCGATTATAATCACTGGAAATGCTACAGTCGAATCAGCCATTGAGGCAACTCGTCAAGGGGTTTTCCACTACGTTACAAAGCCATTCAATATTGATGAAGTATTGGTGCTTGTGGACAAAGCTATTGAGCATAGCAACTTAAGTCAGCAGAATAAGCATTTAAAGCGTGAGCTAAAACGTACTTTTGCAATTGACAATTTTGTTGGCGATTCTGAGCCTATGCTAAAAGTTATCCGCCTTGTGGAGCGAGTAGCAGATACCGACTCGACAGTTCTAATCACTGGTGAATCAGGAACGGGGAAAGAAATCGTTGCTAGGGCACTTCATTACAACTCCTCTCGGTCAGATAAAATTTTTGTGCCGGTAAACTGCGGTGCCATACCATTGGGCCTCTTAGAGAGTGAGTTATTTGGGCATGTAAAAGGTGCCTTCACTGGGGCTTTAAACAATCGAGATGGTCGCTTTAAAGCTGCGGATAATGGAACTTTATTCCTTGATGAGATTGGCGAGATGCCACCAGATCTTCAGGTAAAGATTTTACGTGTTCTTCAAAATAAATCGATTGAGCCGGTAGGGTCGGTTAAATCTATTGAAGTGGATGCGCGTATCATTGCAGCGACTAATGTGGATCTAGATAATGCCGTGCAAGAAAAGCAGTTTCGGGAAGACTTATATTACCGCTTAAATGTGATTCCAATTGTTATGCCACCTCTTCGTGAACGAAGAAGCGATGTTCCGTTACTAATCCATCATTTCCTTGAAATCTATAATAATGAAAAAGGGTGTGACGTTCTCATTCGGGACGACATGGTGATTAATGCGTTTGCTTCATATGATTGGCCGGGAAATGTTCGGGAGCTTGAGAATCTAATTCAGCGAATAGTTATTCTAAAGGGTACTGGTGAAGTTGAGCTGCGAGATCTTCCAACAAAAATTCTTTCTGGAAGTCGTATGCGAGTCGCTCAAAGTGGCTCATTTACTGATTTTGAACTGCCGGATGAGGGAGTTTGCTTCAAGGAGTTGGTGACAGCTTTTGAAGATCATCTGCTTGCCCAGGCGTTATCTCGAACTCATGGGAATAAGAACAAAGCGAGTGAGCTCTTAAAGATGAATCGAACTACTTTAGTGGAGAAGTTGAAGAAGCGTCAGGTGCTGTACTAGCATCCTTTTTGAAGTCATATAACTTTAGTGGTTTGGCTTCTTAGAGTCAGGCTTTACTTTTTCCTTTTCGCTGTCATCACTAGATTTTACCGCCTGACGAACAAAGAACTTCAATACTGAATTTCGATTAGCGCCCCCAATAAGGTGCTTCAAATCTTCATAGAGAGTCGCATCATTTAATAGCGCGCCTAACGTACCTTCACCTTGGTTAATTTTTTCTGTAAGGATGCGAAGATTTTTAAGGGTGTGGTTGAGCTCTTGTGCTCCACGCCCTTGGTTAAGGGCTGCTACCACTGAATTTAGGCTTCTAGATGTCTCAGTAAGATTGTTAAAGAAGATCTCACTCTTTTGATTTTGTGCAAAAGACTCCGTAATTATTTTTAGGCTTTGTAAATTTTTTTCGAGTAATTCTACAATCGATTCGCCGCTCTTCAACACTTTTCGCAGGTCAGATGGTTTATTTGAGTCGAGGACAAACCCAGTTTTGGCAATAGGAGACTCCGGTGAGCCATTGATAATCTCAATATATTTGTCACCAAGAACGCCTTGAGTGAGTACGTTCACTTTTGAATTCTCACGAATTCGCGACTTGAACTTCTCTTTCAATAGGAGCGTTACAAGGATGCTGTCATAGGACTTATTGAACTCCATCTCACTAATTCGACCAATTTGTATACCTCCGGAACGTACTATCGAGCCTTTGGTAAGGCCCGCAATGTCAGTGAATTTTACTTTTATTTCGTATTGGGAGTGAACGATATCGTGGAAGCTGCCCAACATGAAAATGGCTATAAAGGTAAGTACCAATCCACTAAGGACAAAGATGCCTGCTTTTAACTCTGGGTTCGACTTTTTTTGCATGATTTCTGCTATCTTTTAAGAGTGGCTGCTTACAAACCTCTTAACGACAGGATCGTTTGATTTCTTGATGTTTTCTATCGTATCTGCGACATAAATGTGCTTGTTATATAGAATAGCAATACGGTCTGCAATTTCAAACGCTGCAGGTATGTCATGCGTGACAAATATACCTGTAGAGCCCTTGGATTTCAGCTTATTGATAAGATCGAGAAGGTTTTTCGTGTTGGCTGGATCCAATCCAGCGGTTGGCTCATCATAAAGTATAATTTCCGGGTGTAGCATAATTGCTCTAGCTAATCCCACACGCTTTTGCATGCCGCCGGAAAGGTTAGCAGGAATCAGGTTGTCGTTGCTTTTCAACTGGATAAGATCGAGCATCTCCTGAACCTTTACATCGATTTCTTCTTCGCTTAATTCTGTGTGCTCCATTAGGGGGTAGGCTAAATTTTCCCACACGGTCATCGAATCAAAAAGGGCCCCATTTTGAAACACGTAACCGATATTCTTGCGAATTTCGTAGAGCTCTATTTCATTTAGTGTAATTAAGTCAGTTCCTTTGTACCAAACATGACCGTAATCGGGCTTTTCCAGGCCGATTATAGACCGGAGAATCACTGACTTTCCTGTCCCAGAGCCGCCAAATAGAGCAAGAATTTCACCATGCCTAAGAGCAACATTGATTTTATCTAGCACTTTGCGAGAGCCGAAATTTTTGCAAATACCATCGACTTGGATTGCAATTTCTTTTTCAGGAGTCATCAGTACCCTAGAGTAATAAATAGTTTGGTAAGAAAAAAATTGGAAATCATGACTGAAATACTAGCGGCCACAACAACTAGAGTTGTCGAGTCCCCAACGCCCCGAGTGCCGCCGGCAGTATTTAATCCTCGATAGCAGGCGAAAATTACAATTAGATAAGCGAAGGTTATCGATTTAATCGCGCCTGTGACGATATCACTAAGTTGAGTCGCTTTGATTACTTTCTCAATGAAGAAGTAAGGCCCAATGTTCATTGTGATAGAAACTAGCATCGCAGAAAAAATTGATACAAAGTCTACAAAAATAGTGAGTAACGGTAGCGCGATTACTAAAGCAATTAATCTGGGCACAACAATACGTTTAACTGGATCAGTACCTAGCGCACGAATGGCGTCAATCTGTTGAGTTACTTTCATAGATCCAATTTCTGCTGCCATGCCGGCGCCAACTCGTGCAGCTACCATCAGGCCAGAGAAAACAGGCCCCATTTCGCGCATTATTGATAAAGCGACAAGTTTTGGTACGTATAATTTGCCGCCAAATTTCTCTAGGCCATATCCGAACTGCAATGCCATAACAGAGCCAATGGCTAAGCCAGTGACAAAAAGAAGGAGTATCGAGTTCACACCAACTATATTTATTTGATCTAGGGTCTGTTTGAAATAGTAAGGAGGCCGACGGAAAGAGAGCACTGATCTGAGCGTAAGAACTCCGACTCCGCCCAGAAATTGCAACCCTTTTGATATTCCAGCTAAGGTATCATCTCTTGGCGAGTCAACGTCCATTATTCTGCCGAAAATGAGCTAAGAAAGTCTTCGAAAGTACTTTCACTGTTTTCTGCACCAGCTATTTCGGAAACATAGATGAAATCGTAGATGCATCTGCTTTTCTTAATCACCACTGTCCTTATTTTAACCGGAGTATCGTTCGATTCGCCATGATGTGTTGAATCTTTTGCGTTTCCACCATCGATTTTTAGGTATTTAAATTTAATCTCTTTCGCTTTTTTAATGCCAAGCAAAAGATTGCGTGACATTTCATCCAAGCTTAAGCTCCAGTATTTCCGGCAAATGCTGTTTAAAGAAATAATGGCACCTGTTCGCGGATCTTCATAAGCAATGTCTGCACGTAGGGCTTCAATTGAGCCTGGATCTTGTCCAACAGGCACTGGCTTCCACGGTGATGGAGGCGGGTTTACATAGTAATTCGCACTTTTTGGGGCTGATCTATCGGAGAAAACCACAGAGCAGCCGGCATGTAAAAAACAGGCGATCAAAAGAGCAGGAAATCCTGTCCGTGGGATGATTGTAGATATCTTCCTTGATGGTAGCATTCGTACTACTATTTTTGGCCGCGCAAGCATAACTGTCAATCATCCATAGAGTTAAAAACGTCAGAATTTTGGCAGATTTGTTATTGAACTGACGCTTCGTGTATTATTGCGCCGTTCAGGCGTCCATTGTGTATCGATTCAGCTATGGCATAGCTGTTGCTTTGATCCAGGTGACCGGGAATGTCTATGCGGCTAATGCTAATATTTATTCTAACCTTCTTTTTCGAGCCAAGTTCCTATGCAAGCTACGCGGGTAGAGGCCTCGAAGTCACATCTTTTAAGGGCTACTCTCGACTCACGATACCAGTTAAGCCGAATTCTGGATTCAAAGTGGAGGGTTTTGAAGATAGCGTAAAGGTGCTGAATGTGGCGATTGAAAATATGCATCAAGCCTATTGGACACAGTCTAATCGATTGAGTGATCAATTAATTCGGAATGTGAAGACGTCTAGCATGGGGGATGCAACTATTCGTGTCTCCATTGAGATTCGTGGATCCTATTCCAAACATTTTATTTATTACCAGCCCAATCCTCCATCAGTGATTGTTGACATTTGGCAAGATAAAAAAGGGAGTGCGCAAAAAAAGGGTAAGGAGGCTAAGTTAGCTAAGAAATTTCCTAGCAAAGTGAAGAGAGTTTCAAAGAAGGCAAACCATGAGTTAAGTTCTAAATCTGTTTCAAAGGTATCTGAGTCTGTTTCGAAGATCCCTGAAGTTACTTCGAAGATTAAAAAAATAATTGTTCCACTAGACTTTTCTAACAACTCATTCTTTCGCCTGCCGATTATAGCTCCTGCGTTCGTCTATGAGGGTAAGAATTTCAATACCAGTAGAGAAGGAGACCCTGGAGCAGGCTGGGAATGGACAAAATCAAGCAAAAATGCAGGCAGCGGTACCAATTTTTCTTTAGCCATTAAGCTATATAAGAGCAAAAAATATGGTTTAGCGATACGTGCAGCGGAATATTTACGTCGAGATTATCCAAATTCTCCATATATGGAAGAAGTGAGGTTTCTGGAGGCACTAAGTTATTGGAATTTGAGTGTCCAAAGCGGCAATAAAGCCATGGGCCATAAAGCTTTAGCACAATTCAAGGAATTGATACCGCAACAAAAAAATGGGAAGAACCTCCCATTTAGTCAAAAATTAAGAATATTTTTCGCTGCAGACGCCTTTCGCGAAGGGCGCTGGTTAGATACGGCTTCACACTTCGAATCTATTCTTGGAAACCAGGAAAATAGCAAAAAAGAACCGGATTTTCCGGGCATACTGTTGGCTCATGCAGAAGCATACTTCAACCTACGCCAGTATCGACGGGCGAGTCGGGTGTATAGAGCAGCAATGCAGAAATATCCAAAGCATTGGGTCGGTAAGGAGGCTGCGTATAGGTTTGGGAATACTCTAGCCAAACAACGCTTTTATAAGAAGGCAAACTTAGCAATTCGGGAGGCGTTAAAAAAATACCCTGACTATGAATCAACGAGATCAGAAGCTTATCTCAATCTGGCGGAAGTTAATTTCTGGCTAAAGAATTTATCAGAGGCACAGAAATTTTTCAAAATCTACGCCAAAAAGCATCACGCGCACACTTATGTTGCAATGGCTTATGTTCGCCTCGGGGAAATCGAAGAAATAAAGAATAAGAACATCAAGAAAGCTCGCGAGTATTATTTGAAGGCTATTGATCACTTCCCATTTAGTTTAGGAGAAAGGCTGGCTCAAGTGAGGTTGGCTAGGTTAGAATTTTTCAATAACAGAGACCCCGATTTTCAAATTGCCCAAATGAGGAAGAACCTTTCCTCTAAGGAACTGCCGCGCCAGGTAAAGGAGATGTCTAGTATACAGTTGATCCGATTCTTAAATAAGAATGGACGTCCCAATGAGGCAATTCGACTAGCAGAAGATGAGGTGGCAAAATCCGATAGCAAAAATTACAAAATTTTTAAATCGATTTACATTGAAACACTTTTATTAAATGTTGAGGATTTTATTGATCGAGGAGAGTATGAAGAGGCATTGGCATTCTATGAGAAGAACCGTCAATGGTTGGAGCAAGGCAAACCAGATATATGGTTGCTCCTTGCAAAAGTATATAAAGCGTTACGGCTTTACAATACGAGCTCTACATTTATGGGGAGGTATATTGAAGCTCAGAAACGCATTAATGGTAGGCGTATGCCCAGTAGCCTTGCGAAAACGCGAGACGATGCTTTGCATGTAAAAGCTCGACTATTATATCTGCAAGGGCGATACCAGCATGCGATAGATAATTTAACAGGGAATTCATCCCTAGAAGCATGTCACTTACGGATGCAAGCCTATATGAAATTAGGGAATTTAGTTTCAGCGTTTAAAATGGCTCGATCAGTACAAGCAAAGCTTAATTCTTTGCCGAAAGAGCTGAGTAAAACTATAAAAGACCAGATACAAATTGATACTATTGAAGTGTTATCAAAGCATTTCCACAAACGAAAAGAATATAAGAGACAAATAGAAGTTTTACAGGTGGCCCGCAAGAATCTAAATTCACCGTATGAGCGATTTGAGTTCTTACTAGGAGACATTTATTGGTATCGGCAGGACTATGCTAAAGCAATTGTGGCTTTCAAGGAAGCGCTAGAACTCTTTCCAAAGAGCAAGCGATCAGCTCGAGCTAGTTATCGTTTAGGACTGGCTTACAGTAGTATTGGAGACAGAAAGAATGCAGTCAAAACTCTGACTCCGATTGCTGAGAATAGCCAAAATATTTGGGGGCAATCCGCAAGGCAAGAGCTTAACCTGCTACAGTGGGAAGAGAAATACTCTGTGATATTGGGGGATTCGCCACCATCGGGTCTAGGTTTGGAATTGTAATGCCTTTGGCATGACGATTGCTGTGTTATTGAGGTAAACCGCCGTAAGGCGATCACGGTCCAGGAGGGAACGTGGGCGATAAGATACTTGGGAAAACATTTGATGCGCTTTCTAGATCTTTAGATCTGCGCTCAGTGAAGCACAATTTAATTTCAGCCAATATTGCGAACGCTGAAACGCCAGGCTACAAGTCGAAGCGTATTGATTTTGAGGACACGCTGGCTAAGGCACTCAGTCTTACTGATGCGCCAATGGCACGAACCAGCGCTAAGCATATGCGTGCTGGTGGTTCTGTTGGTGAAGTAGCGCCAGAAATCTACAATAATCCAAATAATGTAGTGCGAGAAGATGGAAATACGGTTGATCGAGATGCGGAGATGGTTGCTTTAGCGGAGAACCAAATGCTCTATAACTCATCTATTGAGAGTCTTCGTAGGAAGATTGCACTATTGAAGTATGCAATTTCGGATGGAGGTAGATAATGGATTTTTTTTCTTCGCTTCGAATTAGTGCCTCTGGCTTATCCGCTCAGCAAACGCGAATGAATACAATTTCTTCCAATATTGCGAATGCAGAAAGCACATCGCCAAATGGCCCCTATAAGCGTAAAGATCCGGTCTTCAAGACGATAACTGATAGAAAACACTTCGGAGAAATTCTTGAGAACGCAATGGACGAGCATGCGCAAGGTGTAGTCGTGGAGAAGATTCATGAAGATACTCGGGCACCAAAATTAGTTTATAAACCAACGCACCCCCATGCACGGGATGATGGGTATGTTGAGATGCCTAATGTAAATACCGTTGAAGAGATGGCAAATATGATTAATGCCTCTAGGTCTTATGAAGCAAATATTTCAGCCATGAACGCAGCAAAATCTATGGCAATGCGGGCTCTAGATATTGGGAAATAAAGAATATTGTAGGTAAGGAGTTTTAGATGTCTGGTTTCAATGTTGAGCTCATAAATAGCTTTACTAGCACGCCGCAATCAATTCGCGATGGGAGTGCAGCAGGTGTTGGAAAAGGAAGCGAAAGAAAATCCGAGGAAGGCGAGGTAACTTTCGGTGATTTACTTGTTGATAAAATTAACGAAGCAAATTCAGTGATTTCAACCGCGGACAATGCAGTGAGCAATCTAGTTGCAGGTAGAACGAAGAACGTTCATGAGACGATGATTGCACTGGAGAAAGCTGATATCTCTTTCAAAATGTTGATGCAAGTTCGAAACAAAATGATTGATGCATATCAAGAAATAATGCGTATGCAAGTTTAGGTTTTGGAAGCTTAAGTGGGATTTTTAAATCAGTCATGGAAAAAAACTGCAGATTTTTGGGAGGTATTGACTTTTTCCCGAAAGATGGCACTTATTTCCCTTTCTGTAATTTTGGTGTCAGTAACTGGGGCATTGTTTCTTTGGGCGAGTAAAGCAAACTATGCGAAACTTGCAGGAAATCTGACTTCTGAAGATTCCACTCAGATTATTCGCTACCTTCGAGACAGGAAAATCCCGTTTAAGGTTGATGAGACAGGCAGTGAAATTCTAATTCCTAATGGTCACGTATATGATCTGCGACTTGAATTGGCGAGTAAAGGCTTAGCACAAACCGGTGTTGTGGGTTATGAAATTTTCGATAACCAGAAGTTTGGTACAACCAGTACGGTTCAAAGAATTAATAAGCAAAGAGCTACAGAGGGCGAATTGGTTCGAACAATTAATCACATTAAGGGAGTAAATCGTTCTAGAGTACATTTAGCGATACCTAAGAAAAGCGCATTTTTGGATGATGGTAAAAAGCCCACTGCTTCGGTAGTTTTAGATCTTATATTTGGGTTTGAGCCAACAGACTTGCAAATTCGTGGAATTCAAAACTTAGTCTCCTCGGCCGTACAGTCCTTAGAGCCAAATGCCGTTTCCATTATTGCAACGAATGGGAAACAACTTTCAAAAAACCTTCGTGATCCAGCCGCGCTATTTGCCGCGGCAACGATGGACTATCAGCGTAAATATGAGCAAAAACTAGAGAAGAGCGTAGAAGAAATTTTGTCTCGAGTTATTGGCAATGGAAAAGTTATTGTAAAGGTATCGGCTGATTTAGATTTCTCTAGGGTGTCTGAAACGCAAACACTTTTCGATGGTGACAACGCGACACCTCGGTCTGTCAACAAGGATGAAGATAGCCTAACGGGATCTCGGCCCTTACCGGCTGGGCGTTCCGGAGTAAGGACACAGGTGCCAGGTGCTGATGGCGAGCTAACGACTCAGGAAAATACACAAGAAAGTCTCGTTGAGAATCAGACAAGCAGGTCACGCAATACAACGAATTTTGAGGTACCACAAACGACGCGCGTAAGTGAAAAACCAGTAGCTTCACTCAAGCGGCTTTCAGTAGCTGTAATGATTGATGGATTTGCGTCAGGTGACGCACCAGTGGATGATGAAGGAAGAGCGTTAGCCAACGCGGGAATGGTATGGAGGCCAGAAAAGATCGCCGAACTTCAATCGATTGTTGCTAATGCGGTTGGATGGAAAGGTGGCCGTGACCCAGTAATTCAAATTAAGCCGATGAAATTTTTTAAAGAAGATTTAGCAGAAGCTACGGAAATAGCTCGTGAGCAAGAGAAGCAATATGCGATGATGATTATCGCAGGTTGGATCGCCGTTGGCTTGCTATTCACTCTATTTTTCGTCTTCGTTGTTCGGCCATTTATTAAGTGGATGACTGAAAATACAATGGACAACGTAGAAGATTTCTTGCCTCAGACACTGGAAGAGCTTGAAAAGGCTCAGTCTTCTAACCTTCCAGGTATGGAAGGCCTACTTCCTGAGATGGAAGAGAAGCTAGATCCAATGAAAATTAAGGGCGAGATGATAAGAGAAAAAATTGTTACACTGGTTGCTGAAGATCCAAGAAAAGCGGCACAAATTATTCATGAGTGGGTCCATGAGAAAAATGTGAAGCTAGACGTAAATAGAAAGAACGCTGAAGCATAAGGGGAGTCCCTATGGCGACAGAAAGTGCGAATAAAAATGAGTGGTCTGGAATTGATCGGACAGCCTTATTACTAAGCTCACTAGGCAATAAGACTACGCGAATTATTTTTGATAATTTGAAAGACAATGACATCAAGAGATTACTGAATGCCATGACGAATTTAGATAAAGCACCCATTGGAATTGTTAAGGAAGTCTTAGAAAAATTTTACTATGAACTATCTGAAGAAGAATCTCTAATTTTTACAGATTCAAAAGGTAAATCATTCCTTCTTGAAACCCTAGGTGAGGATCGAGCGGCTCAAATTCTAGGCAATATCGAATTTCAAGATGGCGGTCGTACGCTTGAAGCTTTAGAATTAGTAGATACTCGAACGCTAGCAAATTTCCTGCTTAATGAGCATCCACAAACGATTGCGCTAGTAGTTGCTCACTTAGATTTGGTTCGTAAGGCTGACACTATCAAGTGTTTACCAGAGGCGTTGCAAGCAGAAGTTGTGATACGGCTGGCAAACATTGATTTCATCAGCCCAGAGTTGATCGCACAGTTAGATGACGTGTTGAAATCTGAGCTTGCGACTGTCGGAACTATTTCTAAAACTGTCTTGGGTGGCGTGGAGCCAGTGGCCGAGATGCTGAATACAATGGATAAGAGCAGTGAGACAAGTATCATAGCGTGTGTGGAAGAAAAAGATCCACAGCTTTCAGAAGAGATCAAGCGCCTAATGTTCGTTTTCGAGGATTTAATTTTTATCGACGACCGTGGAATTCAGAATTTATTGAAAGAAATACCAAATGACAAGCTGATTGTTGCGATGAAGACGGCTGAAGAAGAAATAAAGGAAAAGATTTTCAAGAATATGTCTTCAAGAGCAGCAGAGTTCTTACGGGAAGATTTGGAAAATATAGGTCCTCAGCGTCTATCAGATGTAGAGGCAGCACAGGCCGAGATACTCAGTATTGCCAAGCAGCTTGAAAGCGAGGGTAAGCTTATTATTGGTCGAGGTGGTGGAGGTGATGAATTTGTGTGAGGAAGTAAATGGCTTTTAAACGTTATGAGTTCGAAGATGACAAGAAAAAGGCGAGCTCTCCACCTTCTTCGACTGGATCTATAGATAAATTTAAGAATCATAAATTTGAGCGTGATTCATCAGAATTAATCTTAGGCGTTACCGAAACGAAAGTTGGACGATTTAAGGTTCACAATTTAGTCGAAGAACAGTTAGGCCTTGTCGAGCGCGAAAGTCGAAAAAATGAAGCATTGATTGCTAAGGGAATTGAGAGTCGCTGGACTCAGGTAAAGGAAAAAGCTGAAGTAGAAGGATTTACTCAAGGTTTAAGTGTTGGCAAAAATGAGGCATATAAGGCAGAACAGCCACGAATTGAAGAGCGTCTAAAGCTCTTAGATACATTTCTTACGGACTTAGCTTCTCAACGAGAATTAATTTTTCGACAGAATGAAAAATTTCTTACAGATCTACTAGCTCAGATTTTAAGAGTAATTGCATTAAAAGAAATTCAACTGGATCCGGACTACTTACAAAGACTTGTTATGCACTTGCTCGATCAGATTAGTTCTACAGACGACGTAAGAGTTTTAATTTCAGATGAAGACTATGAGAATCTGGAGAGATTGCAGAAGCAAATAGATAGGGAAAAGCCAGAGTTCAAAAATTTGACGTTTGAGTTTCATCCAGAAGTATCGAAGGGATCTTGCCGGATTGAAACGAAAAGTATCGTTATTGATGGTTTGATAGAGGAGCAAATTCGTAATGCAATGACAGTTTTGCAACAGAGTGAAGGCAGCAATACCAGGTGAGATAAAGCCTTTAGTGGTTTGATGCCGTATGTTAAAATTTGCCTAAGGCACATGTTCTAGGAGGGAACATTAGTCTATGAATGACTTGCACGCAATCAATCGTCACGACTATACAAGCCGGCTTTCACGGCTATTGTTATATAGTCATTTAGGTAAGATCGATTGTGCCGTTGGCCTAACTTTGGAAGCGGAACTTCCAGGTGCTTCTATTGGTTCCATTTGTGAGTTACGTATTCGCCCTGGCAAGGAGCCTGTACTGGCGGAAGTCGTCGGATTTCGAGATAGCAAAGTTGTGCTCATGCCCTTGTCCGATGTGGTCGGGATTAGTCGTTGCTCAGAAGTAAAACTAGCCCGTCGGGAAGCAACGGTTAAGGTTGGGCCTGAATTACTTGGAAGAGTCCTCGATGGCACCGGTGAACCAATTGATAATGGACCAGAGCTAAGGCTTGTTCCAGAGCGCTCAATCTACTCTGAAGTTATTAATCCAATGTCTAGAGCTCCAATCACTAACCCAATTGACTTAGGGATTCGCGCTTTAAACGGACTGGTTACATGCGGTCAGGGCCAAAGAATGGGAATTATGGCAGGCTCAGGCGTCGGTAAATCTGTGCTGCTTGGCATGATGGCTCGTTACACAAATGCAGACCTCAATGTCATTGCATTGGTTGGTGAGCGTGGCCGTGAGGTCCGCGAGTATATTGAGCAAGATTTGGGTCCAGAAGGGCTGAAGAAGTCCGTCGTAGTTGTGGCTACTAGCGACCAGTCTCCGTTACTAAGAATGCGAGCTGCGTATGTAGCTACTTCTATCGCCGAATATTTCGCAGATGGTGGAGCGAAGGTTCTCTTGATGATGGATTCTTTAACAAGATTTTGTATGGCTCAAAGGGAGATTGGGCTTTCATTGCATGAGCCACCAACAGCAAAAGGGTACACACCATCTGTTTTCTCACATTTGCCAAAACTGTTAGAGCGAGCAGGTAACCGAGAAGTAGGTAAAGGATCAATCACTGGGATTTTCACTGTCTTGGTTGAAGGGGACGATTTCGATGATCCGATTGCAGACTCGGCGCGCTCAATTCTGGACGGCCATATAGTTCTCTCCCGGAAGCTTGCCGATAAAGGGCATTATCCAGCTATCGATGTACTAGCGTCCGTATCTCGAGTAATGCGTCGAGTAGTGGGTGATGAGCATTACGATTACAGCCGCGTAGCTCGAGAATTGATGGCTACTTACAATGAAGCTGAAGACTTAATTAATATTGGTGCGTATGCGTCCGGCGCAAATGCGAAGCTGGATCGGGCAATTTATGTGCATGACATACTAGAGAGCTTTCTTCGCCAAGATGTGGGGGATCGTTCTACAATTGCTGAGAGCATTAGCCTTCTTAGATCAATTTTGAGAGAGGAGCACTAATGCGAAAATTTCGGTTTAGATTGCAAACATTAAAGCGGCATAGAGAGATGATCGAGCGAGAAAAGCAAGGCAAGTTATCCCTAGTCATGACTAGTTTAAAAGAAGCTAAGGCTGAGTTGGATGGGATTGATGAAATACGCAATAAGCATTATTCCTCTATTCACTACTGGTTAATTGATAAATATCTCCGTGGGCTAAAAATCAGAAGAGAAGAAATTAAGACACGTCTCAAAGAGAAAGAGCAAGAAGCGGAAGATGCTTATAAAGAATTCATGAACGCGCGTCAGGAAGTAAAAAAACTTTCTGTTTTGCACGACAAACAATTTGAGATGCACAAAGAAAAAGAGCGGAAGCGTGAGAACAAATTATTGAGTGATATTTATATTATGCGTGACCGGCTAAATCTAAAAAGTGAAGAGAAATGACTAAGGGAATGGTTAAAGGAATTATTTTCACTATAACGTTGATTTTTGGCTTTCTCATTGAAGTGGAGGCTGCTGATGAGCCTTCGCGATTAGCTCTAAGTGTAGAGGCGATTAATGAACTTGAGGCGAAGCAACGTCAGCTTGACGAGAGAGAGAAGGCGCTAGCGGAACAAGCGGAGGCTATCATCGTACAAGAAAAAATACTTAAAGAAAAGATGCGTCGAATTGATGATATTTCCAAAAAGATGGCTGAGCGATTAGATGGGTTTAAATCTCGCTCTCAAGAAAAAATTTTTAAATTGGTTTCTATAATTGAAGAGATGAAGTCCGATGCTGCAGCTAGATTTTTTGAATTTGTTGATCCAAATTTAGCCGTTGAAGTTCTGACTCGAATTGATGTCAAGCGTGCTTCAAAGATTTTAAACAAATTGGATAAAGAGAGGTCTGCAAGGCTGTCGGAGCTCTATACAGGATATCGAAGTAAACTTAAGGAAGTAGAGACTGAAGTGAGTGCTACTCATCAGCCGGCTAGCTAATAGAAGGGTGTTACATGGATATGTCAAACACAAGTAGTGCCGGACCAAGTAGAGGGCTGTTGGATATTCTATTTGGTGATGGAAAAGACGAGAAATCTGCAGAAGAGCAGTTTAAGCCGCTTCTGGCTTTGGCTATAGCATTAGAAAAATCGCAAACTGAATTAAAAATGAAGCAAGCTGAATTGCAAGCGATGCAAGAACGGATTTCAGCGCCTGTCCAAGAGACTCCAGCGCTCAGTCATGTGCTGAGACAAGACGAACAGACTTTAGTGCCCAGCGAGGAAGGGCAGGCTTCAGTTCTTAGCCATGTGCTGGGACAAGAAGGGCAGGTCTTTGTGCCCAGACAAGAAACACAGGTTTCAGTGCCTGTCCAAGAGACTCCAGCGCTCAGTCATGTGCTGAGACAAGACGAACAGACTTTAGTGCCCAGCGAGGAAGGGCAGGCTTCAGTTCTTAGCCATGTGCTGGGACAAGAAGGGCAGGTCTTTGTGCCCAGACAAGAAACACAGGTTTCAGTGCCTGTCCAAGAGACTCCAGCGCTCAATCACGTGCTGAGACAAGACGAACAAACCTCCGTGCCCGGTGAAGAGGGAGAAAGTATTGAGGCTGCAACTACCGCAGGTAATAGAAGCTTATCTGAAGAGCTAGTTAAGGGTGCTAGAGATATGAAGCATGAAGCCGCAAACATTTTGAATCAAATTCGTTCTAATCCTGCTGCCATTTTACAGATGAACTCATCGGATCGTGCCCAGGTTATGAAAATGATCGAGGATCGCATGAGTCAGCTTCGTGAACAAATGCCTCAATTGGAAAAACTGGAGAAGGCGATTGCTCGTGATGGAATTGAAAAAGTAATGTCTGTGGGCTCAGTTTCAGAAATTGTGCAAAAACTGGAGAAGGCTGATGTGCGGACAGGAATAAGCACGGAAGAGTATTTGCAATTAGAAGCTAATGGTAAAATGAGCAACGCCAGTCGATCAAACTCATTTACAGAAAATAGAACTTTACCAGCGGATAGAATTTTATCGGCGGATGGAGCTTTACCGGTGGATGGAGCCTTGCCGGCGGTGACAAAGTTGATTGAACAGTCTCCAACAATTGACTTAGGTAGAATTTCAACGGTGAGCGTCCGCCGCTCTTTTATGCCAGAAGCGGTGCGTGCTGTTGAATTTCTAGCTACCGATGGTGGTGGTGAAATGAAGATTAATCTCAATCCAAAAGAGATTGGTCCTGTTGAACTCCAAGTAAAGTCTGATGCGAATCGAGTACGAGTGCAAATGGTAGTTGAGAGCCATGAATTAGCCGATGCTATCCGTGTAAACAAAGAGCAGCTAATAGATTCTCTAAAGGACCAAAAGATCCAGATAACAAATATTGATATTACGGTTAAAGCAAATGCAACAAATTCAGATAGCAATTTTGCAAACAATTCAGACTCAAGTGGTTTTGGAGAGGATAGATCTGATGGGCAAGGGAATTTAGGTCATCAAACTAGGGATCAGAGTGATGACCGCTCATTTGAGGAAGCATATTCGGACGAGCTAGATTCAAGCAAAAGTTTGGGAAATCGTCCAGACCAGAACCGATTGATTGATTTAGAGGTTTAGAAGTAAAGTATGATTGATATAGGAAGAGCACAAGAGAAGAGCTCTAATGAATATTTAGAATCGATTCGGCAGAAATTAGGCCTTGGTCATTCCGATCAAGCAACTAAGCGAACCCATAAAAAAGAGATTGGGAAGAATGACTTCATTAAGTTGATGTCGGTACAATTGCAACATCAAGATCCCACTTCTCCACTTAAAAATGAAGAGATGGCAGCTCAGTTAGCTCAGTTCTCTTCACTTGAGCAGATGCAGAATATAAACACCACCCTTGAAAAAATGTCGAATGAAACTAAGTCACGGGATAGCCTAATGGCTTCTCAGTTCATTGGAAAAGAAGTGGTTACGGACTCGTCTAGATTTGAAATTGATGAGGATCGAAGAGCGGATTTAAAGTTTGAGCTTAAGGAGGATATTGAAAATGGCACGGTCGCAATTTTCAATCAAAATAACAAAACCATTCGTGAAATCGAGATTGGAAAGCTTAAAGGTGGGCTAAATTCAATTAAGTGGGACGGTCGCGATAAAGCAGGTATTGAAGCCGATGTCGGTGCCTATTCATTCCGTATTACTGCATACAATAAAGACAAGGCTCCAGTAGAAGCTAAAACAGGCACGACGGGTATGGTAGCTGGAATTGAATTCGAAAATGGGCGGCCAGTTCTTCTAGTTGATGATAAGCGATTTCCACTGAGTGATATCACAAAAATTCAAGAGCCACTGAACAAAGATCAAGCTGCTAATAGTGTGATAGAGCCTTCGGTAGTGGAGGGTGGAGAAATCGCTTCGAAAGACGGAGTAGCTGTTGAAAAGCATAGGGAGAACGGTACGAAGGACGGAGGTATTTCTAGAGTGAATCCTCAGGAGGGATTGGAAAACATGAAGTTATTTAATCCATTCGACAGATTGTCAGCAAGGAATGCTGACTAATCTGAGAGACTGAAAACTAGGTAAGGAGCCAGATCTCATTTTAGAGTAGGTTCTTGTAACACTTGAAATATAAATCCGAGGGTGTCAAACAATAGGGACGCCCGCATAAGCAGGAGGCTTTTGTATGGGAGTATTATCTTCACTATATACTAGTATATCTGGTATCGAGGCTAACGGTACGGCATTAGGCGTGATATCGGACAACATTTCAAACTCGAATACGATCGGCTATAAAACTAGCCGGGCGGAATTTTCAGACATAATCGCGAAATCACTAAAAGGGGAGCTAGGTGGTAATCAAATTGGGCGTGGTGTTACACTGAGCGGAGTTAAACAAATCTTTACCCAAGGAAACATGAAGCAGACCGATCGACCAACAGACTTAGCGATTACTGGGGATGGATTCTTTGCATTGGATGGGCCGAATGGCCGTGTTTACACGCGTAACGGAGCCTTTAACTTCGATAAGGAGGGCGTGTTAATAAACTCAGATGGGTATAAAGTCCTAGGTTTCCAAGCAGACGAGAAGGGTGATATCTCGACGAAGCTGGGTGTGATTCAGTTAGATCGGAACATTCTTGATGCGAAGTCAACAAGTGAAGTGAAAATGTTTATGAACTTGGATGTTCGTGCATCGGCTGCGCAAGAGGATTTTAATATTGAAGACCCAGAAGCAACATCCTCTTATTCAACAGGGGTTACAGTTTACGATACTGCTGGTAATGCTCATACTGTGACTGCTTACTTCACAAAGACTGGAGATAATACGTGGGCTTGGAATGCAGTGGTGAAAGGTGATGAGATCGAGGGTGCGGAGCCAGGTACAGCTGTGGTTGGAGCATCTGGTACGCTGACTTTTGATAACAATGGTCGATTGTTAGCTCAAGAGATTAATGAGAATTCATTCTCCTTCACCAATGGCGCAAAACCAAATCAAGCCATTGAGTTCAATTTTGGTGATGATATCACTAATGGTGGAACTGGTGTGAAAGGCTCTACTCAGTATGGCTCTCAGAGTGATATTTATCAGACTATGCAGGATGGCTATGAAGTTGGTACTGTGGGTGGCCTTTCTTTTAATGATGATGGTGTTCTTTCAGCATTCTATACGAACGGCATTACGCAAAATCTTGCTCAAGTCTCAATTGCTCGTTTTGAAAACAAAGAAGGTTTATTCAAATTGGGTAACAACGTTCTTAAAGAGTCGAGATCTTCTGGTCAGCCAAATATTGGTAGGCCGGGGTCTGGTGGACGCGGTAAAGTGTTTTCGAAGACTGTAGAGGCTTCGACTACAGACATTGCTTTTGAGTTCATCTCTCTCATTCAAATGCAACGTGCTTTCCAAGCAAGTGCTAGAACGATGGGCACAGCAGATGAGTTAATGCAAGAAATCCTAAATATGCGTCGAGGATAAACGACTTCATTATAATATCTGGCTAAAGTAAGCCGAGGTAGTTCATAGGGCTGCCTCGGTTTTTTTATGTCAATCGTTTGACGGCAGTTTTGTGTTGTCCTTTGACGCCAACTTGTATTTATTGGTTTTCTTATGGTTAATCAGGCGAACAGGTAGGCCCTGTCTGTCCAAGTGTCTGATATTTAATTATATTAGGTTTCCTGCCCTTGAAATATAAATCTCAAAAAAGCTATGGCTGGCATGGGCTATGCAATGACCACATAGTGACGCTATACGGAGGGATTTGTCATGGCGGAAGAGGATAGCAAAAGCTCCGGATTATTCTTGGGTAAAGGGTCAAGCAAGCTAATGCTGGGCGTTTTAGTTCTCAATACTCTAGCTCTAATGGGAGTGGGTTTTATTGTGTTTATGGACCAGAAGCAAAAAGACACTGCCGAAAATATTAAAAAATTGGCAGTGGATGCAATTCATTCAGATGGAGGTGTTTTACAGGGGGGAGCGCAAGGTGGTGGAGAGGAAAATGATGAGTTCGATGTTCGTTTCTTCAACGTGGGTGAATTTACAGCAAATTTGAATGGCAAGCCAGGCGCCTCACACTATATCCGTGTGAATGTAAACCTTCAGTTGGGTAAAATGTTACAGGATGAAGAAATGAAAAATAGAAGCCCGCAAATTCGTGACACAGTAATCACATTGCTAAACTCAAAGGGGCTAAAAGATTTACAAAGTCGTGATGGCAGAAAATTTTTAAAAGAAGAGATTAAGATCGCCATTAATTCTTTTTTAGAGACCGGGAAAGTTGTGGGAGTTTATTTTTCTACTTTCGTGTTTGAGTGATTAGGAGCAAAGACGAATGAATCAGGTTCTAAGTAAAAATGAAATAGACGCGCTCTTATCGGCCGTAATGGATTCAGTATCCGATGTTGGTGGTGAAGAAAAAACGGGTGAACTTGAAGTGAACATCACGCCATATCACCTTGGGAACCAAGACCGGGTAATTCGTGGCAGAATGATGACGCTCGATGTGATTTATGAGCGTTTTATTCGATTGTTTCGAGTGAGTCTATCTACTTCGCTTCGTAAAATTACTTCACTTGGTGTTATTTCAACAGATCTATTAAAGTTTGGTGAATTTCTAAATACGCTTCCGATTCCATCATGTATGGGTGTAATCCGCTTTGAGACTTTGCGTGGATCTGGTTTAATTGTACTTGAATCAAAACTAGTGTACGCCTTAGTTGACTCCTATTTTGGAGGTTCTGATCGGCCGTATACTAAGGGTGCTGGAAAAGAGTACACTCGAATTGAGTTATCAGTGATCGAAAAAGTAATTCGAGATGCTATCTCTGATTTAGACGAAGCTTGGAGACCAGTTCACACAACAGACATTTCATTTGTACGGATAGAAGTGAACCCACAATTTGTGGGTTTAGTGCCTCCATCGGATATGGTTATCTCTACAGCATTTGAAGTTGAGCTCGAGCATGCTTCGGGCACGATAGCGCTAGTAATTCCATATGCCACTCTGGAGCCAATCAGAGAAAAGCTCAACACGGAATTTCAACCAGAAGGTGATAAATTTGAAAAAATTTGGACGGGTCAAGTTAAGGGGCATCTGACAACGACTACAGTTAATTGCCGAGTAAATTTAGGTGAATCAGAGCTTACAGTTGGTGACTTGATTAATTTGAATATGGGAGATGTAATTCCGCTGGATCGAGATGCAGACGGCGAACTCGATTTAATTGTAGAGAATATTCCAAAGTTTAGATGTGTATTTGGTGAGTCAAAAGGGAATAAGGCCGTACAAATTACGCGAAGAATTGATGACTGATTGATTTAGTGAAGGAGGCGTCTTATGGATGAGACTTCTGCAAAGGACGAAGGAGCGGAAGCTTCTGCTGAGCAAAGTGCAATGGAAAACGTAGCCGCTGCAATGGGTGGCGGTGCTGCAATGAAGGGAGGTGCTGAGGGAGCTCAGGCTGGAGAGGCAGGTGATGGCAAGCCGGTCACAGATGCTGATGATACGGAAATTTATAGTCTTGATTTCATTCTCGATATTCCTCTACGTGTCAGTGTTGAAGTGGGTAGAGCAAGAATTCTAGTTCGCGATCTACTACAACTTGGGCAAGGCTCCGTTGTGGAGTTAACTAAATTTGCTGGCGAGCCGTTAGAAATGCTTGTGAATGATAAGTTAATTGCTCGTGGAGAAGTGGTTGTTGTGAACGAGAAGTTTGGTCTGCGCCTAACAGATATCATTTCTCCAGAAGAACGAATCGAACAATTGAAATAAAGCATAAGTTGTCAGGAGGACGGCTATGAGAGTTTCAGGTATGAGGTCTGTGAGGCCACGTATATTTCGTGTGCTGTCGCATTTTGCTGTGATAGTGCTTAGCATTCTGCTTTGTCTATGGATGGTGTCGGGTGCCAAGGCTGCTGGCGAGGCTAACAGGGCCAACAAGTCGAACAAGGCAGCTAAGATTATTGAAGTATCGTACTCTAAGGCGGCTGACGATAACCCATTTATCGAGGTCCAATTTTCTCATCCGATCGACCCAAAGCAGGCCCAGGTTAGGTTTGAGCGAAATTTTATTCAGCTCGAAGTTCAAGGTGCTTCAGCGTATCCGGCAATTATTAGACGATTTCCGGAAAGTAAGTCTGTAAAGAAGGCTTTTGCCTATCAATTTAAGCCAGAATTAGCAAGAATCAGACTTTTTGTAGATGGGAAGAGTGCATTTTGGAAGAATCGTGCAACTATATGGATTGATGGAGAGACTCTTCGTCTGAATCTTGGGAAAATTACTGCGAAGGATCGCTTGGTTGCTCAAATTGGAAGTGTTAATCGAGGAAAAAAAAGCTCGGAAAAAAGCTCTAGTCTTACGATTGAAGAACGAGAGCTTTTAGATGAGCTCAAAAAGAGCCCCTCAGCATTAAGCAAATCAGAAGGAGATCTTTTCACTAATTCGTTCACCTCCAAGCAAAGGATGAACCCATCCCAGGCGGTGGAGCCATCTCAAGCGATGAATTCATCCCCAGCAGCGATTTTACCCCAGACGTCGAATTCATTAACAAAAGTCAATGCGAAGCCTAGTATTGCAAGTGGCATCATTCGATTAATTTTTAGTCTTCTTATCGTGCTGACAGTAATTGCTGCAATCGCTTATGCATTAAAGAAAGGCTTGTTTGGAAAATCATTCACTCCTGCAAAACAATTAAACTCAGAAATAATTAAGACACTAGGAAATCATAATTTAGGTCCGAATCGTTCGCTAGTCGTAGTCAAAATTGTTGATGAGGTTGTTGTGCTTGGAGTAACAGAGCACTCAATTAATCATGTGATGAATTTAGATCCAGAAGCCGATTTTGCCTTTGCTCTAAAAACTGAAAAAATTGCTGATCAAGTCAAACACTCTTATGACCTGAAGTCGGAGATTCAAAAGAAGATTAGCGGTTTTAAAGCACTAAACTGAGGCGTAAATGAAGAGATATACTCTATTGCTAATAGCTTTCTTTTTCTCCGCACTAGCGGCAGAAGTTGCAATAGCGCAACAAGTGTCTATTCCTCAGATGAATTTTTCTATTGGTGGGTCTGGAGTCAAGCCAGGAGAAATTGTTGGTGCGGTCAAAATTTTGATTCTATTCACAATTCTATCTCTAGCCCCGGCTATTCTGATAATGATGACTTCATTCACTAGAATCGTTGTTGTTTTGTCATTTCTCCGACAAGCGTTATCAACTCAGCAAATGCCGCCTAATCAGTTAATTATTGGTCTTTCATTATTTCTTTCTTTTTTTGTAATGGCTCCTGTTTTTAGCAAAATAAATAAAAAATCTCTTACACCTTACCTCGAGGAGAAAATTGATCAGGGTACAGCATTAAAAAATGCTGAAATCCCAATGCGGAAATTTATGTTCTCTCAAACTCGTGAGTCTGATTTAAGGCTATTTTTGGAGATGGGGAAAATTGCAGACGCTAAGAATAAAAGCGATGTGCCGTCATGGGTTCTCATCCCAGCATTTGTTGTGAGTGAACTGAAAACTGCTTTTCAAATAGGCTTTATGCTTTATTTGCCTTTCTTAATTATTGATATGGTTGTCGCTTCGGTATTGATGGCCATGGGTATGATGATGTTGCCACCTGTAGTTATTTCACTTCCATTCAAATTGTTGCTTTTTGTTCTAGTGGATGGTTGGGAGCTTGTCGTTGGATCATTAGTTCGTTCCTTTGGATAAGTAGATTGAGGAAAACTTATGACAGAAGAATTAGTATTGGGAATTGGAAGAGAAGCTCTGTTGACCACTGTTCTTATTGCAGCTCCTCTTTTGCTAGGTGCTCTGATTACTGGTCTTGTAGTGAGTATCTTGCAAGCAGTTACACAAATTAATGAAGCTACTTTGACGTTTATTCCTAAAATTGGAGCAGTTGTTCTGATTCTTTTAGTCTTAGCGCCATGGATGATTCAAGTTATGACAGCGTATACGACTGATCTATTTACTTCCTTACCGGGCTTAGTTCGATAATGGGTTAGATTGAAGTGAATATATATGGCCTAGATATCACAGAAACTCTCCTTTTTTTTTGCGGGCTTGTACGAGTTTCAGCCATTTTAGTTGTCTTTCCAATTTTCAGTAGTAATGTTGTCCCTCCACTAGTTCGAATTTTGTTTGCATTTTGTCTATCTACAGCTTTATTCCCGGCTATCAAGAGTACTTCTGGAGTTACTGCTAGCGAGTACTTAAATAGCAACCTCCTGTTAGTTGCGCTTGTAATGAAAGAAGCTCTGGTTGGAGTTATCGTTGGCTTTATGGCTAAGGTTATCTTTGAGTCCATCTCTTTTGGTTTTGCCTACATGAGTATGCAAATGGGTTTTGGATTTTCGAATCTATACGACCCAAACATTGAAACGTCTTCCCCAGTTGTCAGTAATTTTGTGATGGTTATAGTGAGTCTTTTGTTCATCGCAGTAGATGGTCATCATCTGATGATAAATGCTATCGCTGAAACCTTTACTGTTTTGCCGCTTGGAGTGGCATCGTTCACGAAACAGCTTTCTTTATACGTACTTGATGTTGGCGCTAGTGTTTTTGTGATTGCTGTTCGAATCGCAGCACCTATTGCTGTTGTGATATTTTCGATAAATGTAGGGTTTGGGTTGATTGCTCGAGCGATTCCTCAGGTCAATGTCCTCTTGGTGAGTTTTACGGTAAATATTTTAGTAGGAATTTTAGTTTTATTTCTAGTGATGCCGCAACTAGGAACAAGTGTGGGTTATTTCTTTCAACTCATGTTCGAGAAAATGAACGGTGTATTGGTACATTTGAATGGCTGAGAAATCAAACGAAACGCCACAAGATGAAAAAACGGAAGAGCCCACTCAGCAGCGTTTAGAAGAGTCTAGGCGTGAGGGTAATGTTGCTCAATCGAAAGAAATTACTGCCTTTATGGTGCTCCTTGGGTGCGTAGGAGTGATTTATTTTGGTGGGTCTAATTTACTCGAGGTTTATTTCGATTTATTCCGTCAACTGACAGATTTGGCGGGGACAATGCAGATCAATATGTCGACGGTTGGAAAGTTGTTGTATTTGACTCTTGGAAGTATTGTCAAGATCGTTTTGCCGATAGCAGCTATCGGGCTTACTGCCGGAATTGCAGGTACGATTGTACAGGTTGGATTTAATTTCTCTACGAAGCCACTGGAGCCAAACTTAAATAAGTTAAACCCTGTTTCAGGGTTCAAGCGTATTTTCTCAATGAACACTATCGTTGAAGGTGCAAAATCGATTGCCAAGTTAGTAGCGATAGGAACCATAGCTTACCTGATGGTGGTTGATTCTATCCTAACGGCACCGGTCCTTACTGAATTTGAATCTGTTGAGATAGTTAATTATATGGGCATCATCGGATTTCGAATGGTTGGTGCCATTTCATTGGCGCTTTTCGTAATCGCCGGCGGAGATTTGGCATGGCAAAAATACCAATATATCAAAAAGTTACGGATGACAAAGCAAGAGCTGAAGGATGAGTTAAAGAATCGAGAGGGTGATCCGCTTTTAAAGGCCCGTATTCGCAGTGTGCAGCGGGAGAGAGCTCAAAAGCGTATGATGGAAGAAATTCCAAAAGCGGATGTAATCGTCACAAATCCGACACATATTTCGATTGCGTTGAAGTATGACCCCAAAAATATGGAAGCACCAAAAGTAATTGCAAAAGGTGCTGACTATATCGCGTTGAAAATTAAAGAGATTGCTAAGGATAATGATATTCCTTTAGTTGAAAATGTTCCTTTGGCCCGAGCCCTGCATAAATCAGTAAAGATAGGACAGTACATTCCTCGTTCGTTATATCAAGCGGTCGCGGAAGTGCTGGCATACATTTACCGAATAGGTAGACGATAAATGAAGTTAGGATGGGAGTAGATAAAAGTGCCTGAAAATAATCAGGGATTTGAGTTTAGAAAATTACTGAAGAATACGGATCTGACGATTGCATTAGGTTTGCTTGGTATTTTGGTATTGATGGTGATGCCTCTCCCGCCCGTCATGATAGACATTTTTTTGGCACTGTCGATTGGTGGATCTGTTGTTCTGCTTCTCACATCTGTCTATACTCGTAAGCCTTTAGATTTCTCTGTATTTCCTTCGGTTCTTTTGACTGCGACACTTTTCCGTTTGGCTCTTAACGTGGCTAGTACAAGACTGGTATTACTTGATGGACCGGACAAGGGCGTTGCTGCAGCCGGTGAGGTGATTCGTAGCTTTGGAGAGTTTGTTGTTGGAGGAAATTACGCAGTCGGGATTGTTATCTTCATAATTCTTGTAATTATTAATTTTGTTGTAATTACCAAAGGCGCTGGCAGAGTTGCTGAAGTTGGCGCTCGATTTACTTTGGATGCGATGCCAGGTAAGCAGATGGCGATTGATGCTGATTTGAATGCTGGGATTATTTCTGAGACGGAAGCTAGAGACCGCCGTAAGGAAATTTCCGAAGAATCTGATTTCTACGGCTCCATGGATGGTGCATCTAAATTTGTCCGTGGTGATGCAATTGCTGGCATTTTAATTGTTTTAGTCAATATTGTTGGTGGCATCATAATCGGTACAGTACAGAACGGTATGTCGCTTGGGGATGCAGCAGAGACATTTGTTTTGCTTACAGTGGGCGATGGCTTGGTTTCTCAAATACCAGCTCTAATTATTTCGACGGCTGCTGGTATTATCGTCACTCGATCGAATTCGGATGAGAATTTGAGTTCAGAAATGGGCGCTCAATTTTCGGCTCACCCAAAATCTCTCTACGTAGGCGCGGGGGTTATGGGGGTATTCTCTCTAGTTCCCGGATTGCCAGCGCTACCGTTTATGGTGATTGGTGCTGGCTTGGGTTACGGAGCTTATCGCGTATCTGAAAAATCTCGAAACAAGGCGATGCTTGATTCGCAACGCAAAATTGAAGAGGAATCTCGTGAGGAAGATGAAAGTGTAGAACGACTACTTTCAATGGATACGCTTGAGCTAGAAGTTGGTTACGGGCTAATTAATATAGTTGACCCGGATCAAGACGGAGAACTATTAAATCGTATCAATCTGATTCGTAGGCAATTTGCGATGGACTACGGCGTGATTGTTCCATCTATTAGAATTCGAGATAATTTACAACTCAGTCCAGGTGAGTACAAGTTTATGCTCAAAGGAGTGTCGATTGGCGATGGTGAGCTAATGATGGATCATCTATTAGCTATGGACTCTGGTGAAGTAATTGAAAAAATACCAGGAGTAGAAACTGTTGAGCCTGCATTCGGGTTACCTGCAATTTGGATTAGTTCTAACAATAAAGAGAATGCAATGATGAATGGATATACTGTGGTTGATCTTTCTACCGTCATTGCTACACACATTACAGAACTCTTACGAAAACATCTAGCTGAGTTGCTAGGCCGACAAGAGCTTCAGGGTCTGGTGGACGGCGTAAAAGAGGAGTATCCAAAGGTTGTTGAGGATTTAGTGCCAAACATCCTTCCATTGGGGACGGTTTTAAGAGTGTTGCAGAACCTATTGGAAGAAGGTGTGAGTATTCGCGATATGAGAACGATTCTAGAAGTATTAGCTGATGAAGGTACGACTTCAAAGGATCCAATACATTTGACCGAGTGTGTTCGCTCTGCTCAGCATCGTTCAATTTGTTCTCGACTAGCAGATGAAAATAATGAGTTACATATTCTCACGCTAGAACGGCAGATTGAAGAGACTATAGCAAACTCCATTGTTAAGCTGGAAACAGGTTCTGAGCTTAGCCCAGACCCGGAGTTTGTGCAGCGGTTATTAGGAGCGCTAAATTTAGATGTCGCAAGAGCAATTGAACAATCATCACAAGCTGTTATTCTTTGTTCGCCGGCTATTCGTTTTCATATCAAGCGATTAATCGATAGATTCATACCAAGTTTAATTTTTTTATCTCATAACGAAGTTTCGCCTAATGTAAATCTTCGATCACTAGGGATGGTGAGGTTAGACGATGCAAGTTAAAAAATTTGAAGCCCCAACAATGAAGGAGGCTCTCAAGGTAGTTAAGAGAGAGATGGGACCTGACGCGATCATTTTGAAGACCAAAGAGAATCGCAAAGGGTTTGGATTAATGAGTTCTTCCTCTATCGAGGTAACTGTAGCGATTACGGAGAATGATCTTCGTAAGAAGAACTCCGTAGAGAAGGACCTTTCGGATGTAGTGAAGGAGAAAATTTATAGTAGCTCGGCCACTGAACAGAAGCGTATTTACAATTCTTATTCACAGAAAACTCGACGAAATAATCAACAAACTCGACGGATTGATCCCTCCATCTTAGATATGCCGATTACAGACTCGCAAAATGTGGAGTTAAAAAATACAGATAGGCTCCAAGAGGAAATTGATGAATTAAGATCGATGATAAAACAGATATCTCGAGAGAAGGCTACTAATCATTTACGGGCAGCATCAGCACAAGCTGTTAATGAAGAAATTTCAGAGTTTTATAAAGATTTAGTCAACTCAGGAATTGAGCGAGTTTTTGTTCGAGAAATTCTTGAGCCAGCAGAGTCTAATTTAGATAAAGATGAACGAAAGAATTATTCGAAAATACAGGAGAAGGTCGCCGTTGAATTAATGGAACGGCTTCAGGTTATTGATATTCTTGATGGGATTGGAGCGAAAGAAGGGAAAGCGGAAACCACGTTTATTTCAGTAGTTGGTCCAACCGGCGTTGGTAAGACTACAACAGTCGCAAAAATTGCAAGTCAGGCGGCTTCACAACGTGAGCTGCGAGTTGGCTTGATCAACTTAGATATGTACCGTGTGGCAGCGGCTGACCAGCTTAAGACATATGCGAAGCTCATGAATTTACCTTTTCGAAATGTGAAGACTGTCGAGGAATTAAATGAAGCGATCTATGATTTTGGCTCATTAGATTTAGTTCTAATCGATACCACCGGGCGTAGTCAGAGAGATTCCGACGGGCTAACCGAGATATCAAAATACCTTGATCAGGTAACAAATAATCAAGCACTTCTTGTGTTAAGTGCGACAACTAGAGAATCCGAGCTTAGAGATATATCGAACCGATTTCGACTATTCCGACCATGTGCCCTTATATTTTCTAAGTTAGATGAAACAGGTGTATTTGGCAGCATTGTAAACACACAGTTTCGAACAAAACTTCCGCTGGCGTACTTTACAGTTGGACAAAGAGTGCCGGAGGATATTGAGCGTGCTACGAAAGAGCGTTTAGCTGATTTGATTGTAGATTTATGAATTTTAAATGAGTCCAGGGGGGACAATGTTTAAGAATTACCAAGTTGGTGTAGTTAATAGTCGTATTCGGGCCTTGCCGAAAGGCCACAGGACCTCATTTCGCGTTATATCTGTAACGAGTGGAAAAGGTGGCGTAGGAAAAAGTAATTTGGTGGTTAATATAGCCATCGCTTTAAGAAGAATGGGAGAGCGTGTACTCATTCTGGACGGAGATTTTGGACTTGCGAATATCGATATCCTATTAAATCTCACCCCTAAAGTGAACATAAATGACGTGATTGAAGGACGAGCGCAGCTACGAGACATTATTTCTCATTCGCATTACGGTGTTCATGTCCTTCCATCTTGTTCCGGAATCCTAGGTATCAAAGGCTTGAGTCAGGAAGCTAAATCTAGAATTACAGAAGAGCTTGAGGGGTTAGATTTCGAATACGACACGCTAATTATTGACACGGCTGCTGGAATCGGTAGCGACGTAATCTGGCTAAATTCAACAGCTGATGATGTAGTTGTAGTTGCGACTCCAGAGCCAACCTCAATTACGGATGCGTACGCCATGATGAAGGTGCTGAATCAGCAATACAAGATTAAAAAAATAAAGCTACTAGTAAATCAAGTGAAAAACCAGGAAGAAGGATTAAAGGTTTATAGCCGGATTGCCGAGGTAGTTGATAGGTTTCTGCATCTTGGTATTGATTATGTTGGTTCAGTGAATTTCGACGGCAATCTCACTGAGGCAGTTAGGCAGCGCCATCCGGTAATTACAGGGGAGCCGGATAGCTTGTTCAGTAGAAATATTAAGGATGTAGCCAGTTCTTTTCATAGGGATCGAGAAGATTTGGTTGCTATGGAAGCAAAAGGATGTTTCTGGCAGCTAGTTGCCGACGCAGTTTGAGCCACGGAGGGGCAAATAAATGAACAAGGAAGCGCAGAAGTATCAGTCAATCGCTGAGCAAACAGATCTAAGTCGAACAAATTTAAATCAAGAAAAAAGTACAGAATCCACGAGTATCAAGCTCGTAGATGGAATGAGCAAAGAAGAAGTTGTCGTTAAGTATGCTCCTCTTGTTAAGTATCTTGCACAAAAATTAGCGCTAAGGCTTCCTGCAAATATTGAGTTAGATGACCTGATCTCCGCAGGTGTTATGGGCTTAATGGATGCGGTGGATAAGTATGATGAAAAACGAGAAAATAAATTCAAGACTTATGCTGAATTTCGAATTCGTGGAGCAATGCTTGATGAGCTTCGTTCTCAGGATTGGGTTCCTCGTTCAGTAAGAGAAAAAGCAAAGCAATTAGAGAGAATTTTTTCAAAGCTAGAGCAGAAACTTGGCCGGCAAGCCACGGAGGAAGAAGTACGCGATGAAATGAAACTCACTCATGAAGAGTTTCAAGATCTTCTATATGAAGTTCGCTCAATTTCTTTGTTAAACTTTGACGATTTAAGCAGCTTAACGAAAGCTGACAAAAAATCTATGGTCGGATTGATAGAAAATGGAAAAATTCCTAACCCTTTTGCGGAAATTTCAAAATCTAACGTTAGAGGATTGATGGAAAAGGCAATTAAGGATCTGCCGGAGAAGCAACGTCTAGTTTTAGCCCTTTACTATTATGAAGATCTAAATTTGAAAGAAATTGGTGATATTTTGGAAGTGACTGAGTCACGTGTTTCGCAATTGCATACTCAAGCTATTCTACGTCTTCGTTCTCGTCTAAAAAATCGATTTGATGATTTTGCTCAAAGCGTCAGCTGAATTTTTCAGTTCGTTTAGAGAGCCATTGTTTTCAATGACATGATCAGAAAGTCTGGTTTTTTCCTGTTGGTCCATTTGAGTTGCAACTAACTTAAGAACGTCGTCTTTTGTTAGTTTACTTCGTCTCATTACTCGATCGATACGAATATCGTCTTCGGCTGTTACACAAATAATTTTGTCGAAATCATGTTTACGCTCAGATTCGAATAGAAGCGGTACTTCGTAAAAAATTACTGTGTCTCCGCTTGTCGAATGGATAGTTTCGGCTTTTTTTTCAGAGATCGCACGAATCCTAGGGTGAGTTATTGATTCTAGCAATTTGCGCATCTTAATATCGCTAGAAATGATTTTACGAAGTTCGCTGCGATTGATTGTTCCGTTCTTATTCATAACCGATGGACCGAACTGGCTTGCGATTTCTGCATTGGCAGGTTGCCCAGGCTCGACGACCTTTCTAGCTATTTGATCGGAATCGATTACAGTGTAACCTTTTTGGCGCAGCATGTTGCCGAGCGCTGATTTCCCACTGCCGATCCCTCCGGTAATAGCTATGAATTGAAAATTTCTGGTTGCTTTAGACATACACTGAGACTTTAATTTTATCATGAAGTTGTCATTTTTCTTGAGTAAAATACCGATAAGCGAGATGTAAGAGTATGGATAAAAAAGATAAGAAAGACAAGAAGGATAAGGACAAGCGCCAGGATAAGACCAATAAGAAATCAGTTTTGATTTCTGATCATCCGGTCTTTTCGCGTATTAAAGGTGAACTACCGTCGCGTAATAAACAGAAGCATGCGTCTCGAAACCCTTGGATTCAGCGCTATTTCGGTTTAGATGTGCGCTATCAGATAAGCTCAAAGCTGGTTATTTTGGGCGCTGCAATTTTTCTCTCCTTTTTCATCTATCGTGAGATTACAGATCCGTTTCTAGATTATCGAGAGGGGCAAATCGCGCAACGGCATCTGATTGCTCAAAGCACGATTGAGTTCGAAGATGAGACCACGTCGGAAGAAAAGCGTCGTGATGCGGTTTCCTCGGTGCTTCCAGTTTATGATTATGATCATCGTGTAATAGTTCGGTCTATTCAGAATTTACGTACTGCGTTTCGTAAGTTGCGATCGGCCTATTCGGATGTTTGGAAAGGTAAGAAGACTCTCCTTAAAGAATCAAACCTGTTTATTAAGTCTAAGAAGCTATTTTCACAGACGTTGGAAGTAGAAGTTACAGATGAAGAATTTCTAGCGCTTGTGAGCCTCAAATTTTCTAATAACCTTGAGCGTACATTAATTCATCTCTTTGTACCAGTGGAGTCAAAGCTGATCGTTTTGTCCAAGGAATTATTAAATTCAGGTCAAGATCGCGGAATTACGATGAATCACTTAAATGAACCATTTGTTGAGCCACGAGAAGAGATCTATAAAAATTTAGTTGAGATAGTAGATATTAAGGATGCTAGAAAAAGATTTATTAAGAGTGGAAAGCGGGTCTTTTTATCCAATCGCAGAGAATTCGAGCTCACCGCACTTAATGTGGTATCGCGATTACTAATTCCAAATTTAACCTTTAATAAACAGGAGACAGAACGACGCAACCAAGCGGTTGCAGATGATATCCAGCCAGTGATTATTAAAATTAACAAAGGGGATACGATTATTCGCTATGGTGACCCGATCACAAAGCGGCACCTTACAATCTTATCTTACTTGGAGCGTCTGAGAGCGGAAGAATCTTCTCATTTTAGATTTCTCTTTACGACGGTTCTTTTGACAATTCTTCTATATTTGTTGTTTACATTCCAGCGAGGTGGGTTCGAGCCTTATCGTTATAGTTTAAAAGATGTAGCGGTATTTCTGTTACTAGGTATGGGCTTGATTCTTACAGTGAAGGGGGTGCAGTCAATTGCATTGGAGGCATTGCTAGAGAAGCTTCCACAATGGCCGCTTGAATTTTACCATTTTTTAGTCCCGACAGCAGCAGCTCCGGCGATTGTTCGAATGATTACACAGAAGCAACCAGCATTCTTGATGACTATAGCAATGGCTGTAGTTGGTGGAATTCTTTTAGAGCGGAATTTCTTCTATACCTGTTATGTAATCACATCCTCTTTAACAGCTGTTATCTTGGCAAACCGGGTGGAAACACGTGCGCAAATTTATAAAATGGGGGTCGTTACCGGGATAGTGAACGTGGCAATGATTATATGTATTGCCGCGTCTACAAGAAGTGGTGCGAATCTTTCGCTACTTTGGCAGGATATTACGTGGATTATTTCTGCGGGGATGATTTCAGGAATTTTAACGGCGGCTGCAGTTCTTTCATTTGTACCGCTTATTGAATGGGCATTTGGGCATACGACAGATTTGCGGCTTTTAGAGTTAGCTGCTATGAATCACCCGCTTTTACGAGATTTAGTGGTGAAGGCGCCGGGGACTTATCACCATTCGATTATTATCGGTTCATTGGTGGAAAAGGCTGCGGAAGCAATCGATGCCAACTCACTTTTGGCTCGAGTGATGGCCTACTACCATGATGTTGGAAAAATGGAGCGACCAATGTATTTCATTGAGAACCAAGCGGGAGGCTATAACCGCCATGATGCCTTACAGCCGCATATGAGTGCGATGATTATTCGTGAACATGTGAAAAAAGGGCAAGAGCTTGGCTATAAGCACCGCCTGCCGCAGCCAGTTATCGATGCAATGAGTGAGCACCATGGCTCCTCCGTCATTACCTATTTCTTTAATAAAGCTAAGAGTATGGCGGAAGATCCGGATTCAGTTCTTGAAACTGACTATCAATATGATGGAAAAAAACCTCAATCGAAAGAGTCCGCTTTAATTATGCTTGGAGATGTTGTAGAAGCGGCGACGCGATCTTTAGCTGATCCAACTCCACTTCGGCTTTCGAATGTAGTTCGAAACGTTTTAAATAAATATTTTGCGGAAGGGCATCTTTCTGAGTGTAATCTTACGCTTAGAGATTTAGATTCAATCGCTGAAAGCTTTGTGGAAGTATTGATTGGCATCTACCATGCTCGTATCGATTATGGTATTTCTGTGACTAAGGATACAACGCAACGAAAGAAATCGACACCTAATGCAGCTGCGGATTCAAAGTCAGGTTCGGGTCAGTCGGGAACTCAAAAGCAAGCTTCAGGCCCTAACGTCAAGCATATTACGGAAGCTGTCCGGCCGACGGGTGCCGGGAGCAACGGCTCTAAAAAAAGCTGAGCTTTCCCTTGTTCTTACTGATGACAAAGGAATTGAAGAGGTTAATCGTCTTTGGCGTAAGAAAAATCGGTCAACAGATGTTTTATCCTTTCCGCAGTACACAGTAGAGGAATTAAAGGAGATGGGCGTACAATACAAGCAAGGTATTCGGCCTGAATGGATGTTAGGCGATATTATTATCTCTATGGAAACTGCAAAGAGGCGGGTAGAAGAGCTAGGGGCTGACTTAAATACGGAAGTAATTCGTCTATTTATACACGGACTCGTGCATTTATTCGGCTATGACCATGAAATAAATGAAAAAGAAGCCCGTCGAATGCGCCGTGTGGAACGCATTCTATTGACACGTTAGGGTGAATTCCTGGATTATATATAGAGGGATTGCCATAGATATGTTGTAGGGGGATTGCTATGGACGGTGAATATCTACCGGAGCAAAAGCAGCCAAGCTATTTACGTCAACCTGAACTTCAATCCAGTGGGGACTGGTCTTGGGTTAAACGCTTAGTGCGTAATGAAGCAGAGCTAATTCGAACAGGAACTGGGGATCTACTTGGACACCAGGATCATCGCAAGGTGGTGGATGAGATCACTCATGAGTTTATGGAACATTTGAAAAATGAATTTGTCTCTTGCGTGGACGCATTCAATTCTTACCGTGGTGGCGCGCATCTTCCGAATGCGGTTAAGATCTTCAATGTATCCAATACGGAAAATGATTTTATTCTTTTTCGCAACAATTTAAAATTGGTAATTTCAAATTCCGCACTAGGCGTGATTAATTTCGCTTTCATTTCACGGCATAGCAACTTTAAGGGCTCTCCGGTTAAGACACAAAAGGAAGGCTATGACTTGATCGCTCAAATGTTTCCATTCAACGAACTTGCATGGACATTCCATGGAGAGCGAATTAATGTTGAGTGTGTTGTGCGATATATGTTTACAGAATTTATCAAATCGTCTGCTCAATACTAGAACTTTTTCTTGGAAAAATGAAATCTACTTCAGAGCTAAGTTTGGGCGTCATTTGTTTTTTTAAGTTTTCTTTCAGCTTATCTAGAGTTTCTGGTTCCCAATTGAATTCTCTCTCAAAATTACTAGAGTCTAATGTGTAATCTCTTTTAGTCGAACTACTAGATGAATTTTCTTCGAGAGGGTTGATTTGCTGGCGGATTAAGTTTGAATCAAGATTCAGAAATTTTGCAAGTTCTCGGATCATATCAATCTCATCCATTGAAACGCCACTTACGTGGTAGGTTCTGTGATCGGATGGGAAAGGTTTTTGCAGAAGTTTATAAACTGCATCGATCAAACTGATAATGCTTAGATAGTCATATGTTTTATGATCAGCGACATAATAGCGCTTGCCGAATTTTATTATGGATCGAAGGACATCAAATAAGGAAGGGCGGAAGAAGTTGCTCATTCCAATTACCTTGCCGAATCTTAAAGTGGTGCTCTCTGTAGTTTGGGATCGAATCAGTCTTTCTGCTGCTGCTTTTGCGCATCCAAAATTCATTACCGAGAAATGAGTTTCATCTGGCTTTGCCTTTGATCCTGTGCCGTCAAATATTTGAGCACAAGATAAGTGAATATTTTTGACCCCAGAGTTTTCTGCAGCTTGGGCGAAATTGAGCGGTAGGTATGTGTTTATTGTGTCCGATACTTTTAAATCCTTCTCAGTTGCTGCTAGATCATTGAATCCAGCTGCCATGATCGAATAGTCAGGTTCAATCATACGCATATAGCGACCAATGATGTTCTTACTATTTAGATCTATTGGAATGCAATGGACGTCAGGGATCGTTATATGGTTACGAAAATAGATCCCCACCACGGAGTATTTATGCCGGAGATAATACGCCAGATTGAACCCGATAAACCCGCTTGCACCCAAGATTAAGATTCTAGCCTTTTTCTTAGCTGCCATAGAAAGAGAATAACAAAAAAAAAGAGGCAAGACAGCATCATCAGCAGCTTTGTTGATGCGGAATCCGTTTGATAGACGCTAATATACCTCTCCTTGTTTCCGAAAAAGCGGTTCCGGCTCTCATGAGCCGGAACCATTGCAGGAAATAGGATTCAATTGTCTGTCTGTCACGTTCCTCTCTTAGAAATCGTCTACTAGCAAGCGCACTAATTTATGCAGCCATTTGTTAGGCACCTGGGATAGAGCCCAGTAACTGTAGGGCTCCATTTCCAGCATTATTTGCTTGGCCGAGTACTGCCACACCTGCTTGCATCAGGATCTGCTGCTTAGTAAGTTCTGCAGTCTCTTTTGCTATATCTGTATCTCTGATTCGAGAATTCGCAGCACTCAAGTTCTCTATACTGATAGCAATATTCCGCGCAGTGGATTGCAATCTGTTTTGAATTGCACCAAAATTTGCACGAACACTTGAAACTTGTTTAATGGCTCTATCTACAAAATCTAGAGAGCCTTGGGCAGAGTTCTTATCCAGTACATTAGCAAGACTCAGGCCCAGCGCGATTGTGGACACGTTTGTCCCTGCAGGGTCGAATGTAATTTGATCAATGTTAGGGTTGTTACGTGTACCTACTTGGATATCGATCACAGTGCCTTGACCATTTAATAGTGGTACTGTGTTGAATTCTGTGGAGCTTGAAATTCTGTCAATTTCTTCAAGTAAGGATTCGTACTCAATGTTCAAAAATTGTCTTTCATTGGGACCAATTGTGTCGGAGGCTGCTTGTACGGAGAGTTCTCGTAATCGGATGAGGATATTCTGAATCTCAGTTAGACCTCCTTCCGCTACTTGTACGAGTGAGATACCATCAGCTGAGTTACGTTTAGCTTGTTCTAGCCCTCGTATTTGCGCCTTAAGGTTTTCGCTGATTGCTAAGCCGGCTGCATCGTCACCGGCTCGATTGATTCGACTACCACTAGACAATCGCTCAAGAGATTTCTGCAACGACTCTCTTGTGGTGTTCAAGGTTCGCTGTGCATTGATCGACGCTACGTTTGTATTAATTCGCAAGCCCATAATCCACTCCTCCTTGAGGGATTCATTCAACTGGGGTAGCGCTCCTTGCTACCCTTGTGTATCAAATCGGAGACTGGAGGCTTCTCTTTAGTAAAAAGTGAAAAAATTTTTACATGTAGGTTAAAATGTCCATATGGAAAAACCCGTACGTGTTGGAAAAGAAGAGCTAATTCAGGTTATCGATTTAGTTTCGAAGGCATTTAAATATCCAGATGGAGAAAAAATTTCGCGAGATTTTCCATTATTTTTTTCGGAAAAGAATGCAGAGCACTTGTACGCTATATTTGAAGATACGGGGACAGGTAGGGAGCTGGCCTCTCATGCAGGCACAATTCAATCGAATTTATTTTCAGAGAGTGATTCCATCAGGGTTGGTGGAATTGGAGGGGTAACGACTGTCGATGAGTATCAAGGAAAAGGATATGCTAAATCAGTAATTGAATCCTGTTTGGATGACCTAAAGCAAGGTGGATGTGATTTAGCTTTCCTTTGGTCTGGAGAGCATGATTTTTTTCGAAAGTTTGGGTTTGAGTTAGTTGGCGCTCAATGGTCGATTGCTGTCCCACCTGATTCCGGATCAAAAATTGAAGCCGAGCTACAAAAGCAGTTTGCTGAAAATGAGCAGGCGGATTTTGGAAAGATTGAAGTGTTGGAGGGGGCTCGTCATGTATACGAGGAAGGGTTAAAGTTATATACTTCCCATTCACTTAGATTAGAGCGAGATGAAGCAGAGTTTAAGGCATTAGTTTCTAGTGGGGGCTGCCGTGTACTATCCGCGCATTTAAAAGGAGAGTTAATCGCTTATGGTGTGTTTGGTAAAGGGATTGACCTTTCTGGCCACTTACATGAATGGGCTGGTTCTGAACTTGGTCTGATTGCTATTCTCAAATCACTAACAGATCTTGAGACAGATCCTATTACCGTTTTGGCGCCACAATTTACACCCAGGGAGGCACCGTTTATTTATTTTTTAGAGGGCGCAGGGTTCGATTGCAGTCTTGGGTATATGTCTATGGTGAAGGTTTTAGATTTCAACAAGTTACGTCAAGTTGTAGTGAAACGAATCAATCGTTTGGCAATGAAGTCTTCTTTCCTACGGATGGAAGAGATGGAGGATGGAACCTATACGCTTGGGTGGGCGACTGGTCCGGGCATAAGTATGACAGAGTCGGAGTTTTTGCAGTTTATATTTGGCCCGCGTTTGCCTTCGGAGCAGGTGGCGTTGCCCGCAGATAGCGCAGCTGCACTTGATGCTCTGTTTCCGATTCGTCTTTGGTGGTGGGGTTTGGATAGTGTGTGAGCATTTGTGATCGTGAGTACACTATTTCCGTTTCTTTTTGGCAGGTTACTTCTTTTTAACGGATCGTTTCTTATCTTTTTCCGCGCGCTTTAAAAAAGCATCTGGCCCTCGGGCGCTATCAGATTTTCGTTTTGATCTGCGAGTCTTTTGTTTCGGTTTGTGAGCTCCTCGTGCCATGTGTTTGGGGTTGGAGTTAGAAATAGTAATTCCCAAAGGAATTTCTAAAGGCTCGAGGTCGACTCGAAGTAGGTGTGGCGTAGCATTTGCGATTAAAACACGAACTCGATCCCCTACACAAATTTTCTTGCCGCTGCCGTGTTGGTAGAATTTAAGCCCACGTTCATCAAAATGATAGTCTGGACTAACTCTAGATATTTCGACGAATCCCTCTACATATATTTCATCCAATTCGACAAAGACCCCGCGAGCATTGCATCCAGTAATGAATCCCGTATATTCCGAGCCGATGTGTTCTTTTGCAAACCGCACCTGTTTGAGGCGGCTCATTTCCCGTTCTGCGTCCACTGAAATTCTTTCTCTAGCAGAACAGTGTTTGGCTATTTCATCTAAATCTTCGTCTGATTGGAGGGATTTAATTGACTTATTTTTCTGTTTTGAACTCAAAATATGTTTCAGTATTCTGTGAACAATCAAATCTGGATAACGGCGAATTGGGGAAGTAAAATGCGAGTAAGCCGTAGAGGCTAAGGCAAAATGCCCTAGATTCTCGGCTCCATATACAGCTTGTTTCATACTCCTTAGCAAAAGAAACGAAAGTGGCATTTTCGCTTTAGAGTTATTAATTGTCGCAATAAATTTTTGGTAACGCTTATTTAAGGAATTGTTAGAAGAGGGAAATTGCACGCCTAAATTCTCTGCGAGGCTTTGGAATTGCTCAATTGCGTCTGACTCTGGATGATCATGAACTCGGTAGATGGAACGAGCTTTACAAGACTCAGTTAATCTTGCAATAGCTTCGTTGGCAGCGATCATGCATTCTTCAATGAGACGGTGTGAGTCAAGCCGATCTGATTTTTTGATTTCGACGGGCTTTCCAGTTTGGTTTACTTCTACGATTGTTTCTGCAATATCTAAATCGATGGTCCCTCTATGAATTCGAGCGTTTCGCAGACGAGTATAGGCTTCATATAGAGCTTTAATATTAGATTTTATGGGCTTCGATAACCTAAGAGAATTTTCGTTTTTTAAATAGTCTTGAATTTCCTCGTAAGTGCAGCGCCGGTGACTATGAATTACTCCGTTATAAAAGCGTTCAGATTTTATTTTTCCATTCGGATTCACTTGAATTTCACAAACCATCGCCAGTCGATCTTGTTTAGGATTGAGAGAGCATATGCCATTGGATAGTTTTTCTGGGAGCATGGGGATAACAGTGTGAGGAAAGTAAGTAGAGTTGCCTCTAGAAAAGGCTTCTTTGTCTAGAGAGGTCCCTGGCGTCACATAGTGAGCCACATCTGCAACTGCAATTCGCAGCGTGATGGAGTCATTTTCATTCCAAGTGGCCAGGACGGCATCGTCAAAGTCTTTGGCCGTGATGCCATCGATTGTAATGAAAGGAAGTTTGCGAAAATCTTTTCTGCCTTTTATTTCTTTAAGGTTAACTTTTGTGGGAATTTTTTTAAGTTCGTCCACCACAGATTTTGGGAAATCTTTAGCTAATTTGTGTTTAGAGATGATGTATAAATCATCGGTTGTGAAATCCAAGGAGCTTCCAACAACTTTTATGACCTCAGCCATAGGCTCAGTAGCGTTGGCATTGTCGTAATGAAGTTTCACGAGAACGGCTGAACCAGGAGTTATTGCCCCTACTTGTTTCGTTGGTATGACTAAAGCCGTAAAATCAATGCCTTTACCAATTATTTCGACGGCCGGGCCGTAGGAGCCCATTTTGAATTCGCCAACGGCGTTTGCAAGACCGCGTTCGAGCACTCGTAGGACTCGACCATAAGGGCGGGCTCTTTTCGGCTGAATCACTTCGAGTTCAATGATGTCGTTGCTATAAAGGTTGTGGGCCTCGTCCGCATCTAGGAATACGTCTTCCTCCACAGGTGGAGTTACTGTGTCTAGGGAGACAAAGGCAAAGCCTCGGGCGTTTTTGAAAACTCGGCCCCGGTAAGTAGCCCCGCGCCTCTTCTTACGTTTCACCTTTAATTAACCTCAACCACTTTTACTACCTAAAATTATAATCCAATTTACTGGGATTCGCGTTGCATAATTAGTTGACATCATAAGTCATAATGACTAGCCTTCTTAAGGGAGTAGAACTTAATTTAAAGGTCAAGGAGGATCATAAAAAATGCACAATCGAAATTTTTTATCAGTACTGTTCGCTGCAGCCCTAGTGATAGGAGCAATAGGAACTAGCGCGACTGGTCATGCTGCAGAGAGCGATTCAAAGTACAAGGCTATGCTCGAGCATGAGCGCGTCCCAGGGGAATTTATTGTAGGTCTGGACGGCACGAAATTGCGAGGACTCATGAACACAATTTTCTCTGCAGATTTAGGTATTCAATCATTTGAGGTCTTCCAAGAAAATTCTGAGCTTGTGGAAGTTAAAATTGCAGACGATGCAAAGGCAGAAATATTCCTAAAGAAAATGAATGCTCACCCAGCCGTGCGCTATGCGGAGCCAAACTATATTGTACGTTTGGCGGTTAATGATGGAATTTCCCCTCTGTTACTCCCAAATGAGCCAGACTTCGGACTACTTTGGGGATTAGAGAATACGGGGCAAGAGGATGTCCTTGGATACCCTGGAAGAGTAGGCGCTGATATTGGCGTGAGGCAGGCTTGGGACATTCGGACAAAATCAGCCGGTGTATTGGTAGCCGTTTTAGATTCAGGCGTTCACTATTATCATCGGGACCTAGTATACAATATGTCTCTCAACGGCGGCGAGCTTGGTCTGGATGCGAATGGTAACAATAAAAGGACTAACAACATTGATGATGACCAAAACAAATACATCGACGATTTGAGAGGTTGGAACTTTATTGCTGGGGAGGCTCCAAATCGTCCACTCGATGGTAGCGGTCACGGAACTCACGTTGCAGGGATAATTGGCGCGGATGGTAATAATGGCGTTGGTGTCACTGGGGTTGCTTGGACAGCTAGCATTGTTCCAATTAAGGTTGTCAATAATTCGGGTACTGGAAGTTTGGTTAATTTGATTAAAGGCACTTATTACGCCAGTACTAGAGGGGTGCATATCATAAATGCTTCTTTGAGTTTCGAGAGTTACTCTGATGCTATGTATGAGACCATCAGATATGCAAGGGACGAGGGCATTCTTTTTGTCGCAGCTGCAGGTAACAGTGGGAATAACAATGATGCTTCGCCTATTTATCCTTCCTCATATGGTCTAGATAACATAATCGCTGTGGCTGCTACAAATAACAACGATCTTCTCGCTGGCTGGTCTAACTATGGTTTGACTACTGTTGATATCGCGGCACCCGGAGAGCATATCCTTTCTACGTATGTTCACGGCCAATACCGAACACTCTCTGGAACATCGATGGCTGCGCCGTACGTGGCCGGTGCAGCGGCATTGATTTGGTCGGAGTACCCAGGAGAAACTTATACTCAGATTCGTAATCGTATTCTCGACAATTGCGATGGCAGCCTCAACCCACGCCTTGCAACCCAGGTTTCTTGCGGCGGTCGCTTGGATGTTGGCGCTGCAATTCAACCTTAAGCCGGAAGAGTGAGAAAATTCTGACTAGCCCCTACCACAAATGGTAGGGGCTTTTTTGTCGTGGGCGAGATCTTAATTAAGTTTTCATAATTTTATTGACACACCAGATTGTCGAAATTAGCATTTTTAGAGGGACGCAAAACAAATTCAGGTACAGAGCTGATTTAGGGATCATGGAGGATCGTGAAATGTGTAGCCAAAGGAATTGGCGCCAATTGCTATCCACGAAAAAGAGCCTTTTCACAGCGCTATTAGCGGTTGTTCTAGCCACGGGGCTCAGTGCTAGTAAAGCTACGACTTATGATATTGTTGACCGTGGCACTTTGGTTGGTGACGTGGTCACCAGTAGGGCTATGTCTAGCATTTCAAAGTACAAGGCTATGTATTCAGAATACAGGGTTATGCTTTCGCATGACCGTGTCCCAGGAGAATTTGTTGTACGTCTAGATGGCGCGAAGTCGTTAGGATTAATGAACACAATTTTCTCTACAGATTTAGGCGTTCAATCAGTTGAAGTCTTCCAAACAAATCCTGAGCTTATGACGGTTAAAATAGCAGACGATGCAAAGGCAGAAACATTCCTAAAGAAAATAAATAGTCATCCAGCCGTTCGCTATGCGGAACCGAATTATATTGTAATTGTGCGCCCGTTGGATGGGAGTGGAGAGGCTTTGGAAAGAAACGATCCAGGGCAGGATCCAGGGCAGGACCCGGGGCAGGATCCAGGGCAGGACCCAGGGCAGGATCCAGGACAGGACCCAGGACAGGACCCGGGGCAGGATCCAGGGCAGGACCCGGGGCAGGATGATGATCCTCCTCCCCCTGTAGATGATCCTCCCCCGGTAGATGACCCTCCCCCGGTAGATGACCCTCCCCCGGTAGATGATCCTCCCCCTGTAGATGATCCTTGGCCAGATGATCCAGAATTTGGCATGCAGTGGTCATTAGAGAACACTGGTCAAACCATTGGGGGGAAAGAGGGGATACCAGGCATTGATATTTCTGCGAAGGGGGCATGGGAGATTCAGGAAGGTTCCAGCAACGTATTGGTGGCTGTTATTAATTCCGGCATTGACTATGACCACGAGGACCTAAGTGACAATATTGCTTTTAACTCAGGCGAGATGGGCGGCGGTAAACATATAAATGGAATAGATGATGATGGAAATGGATTTGCGGATGATTGGAGAGGCTGGAATTTTGCTGGTGAGAGCACGAATAATGCAGCAGATAGGAGCGGCCAGGGGACGCACACTGCGGGCATAATCGGTGCGATTGGCAACAATGAGACTGGTGTCGCTGGTGTTGCTTGGAACATTGGGATTGTTCCAATTAGGTACATAAATAATTTCGGTATTGGAGCACTAGACGATGTAGTTAAAGCTATTGATTATGCTCTCGTTAGAGGGGTGGATATCATCAATTGCTCTTTTAGTAGCAGTGTGTCCTCTTCCACTATGTTTGACAAAATTGAAGATGCAAAGGATGCGGGAATCCTTTTTATCGTACCTGCAGGGGATAACGCTCAAAACAGTGACTATTCCCCGCACTATCCAGGTTCATACAACCTAGATAACATAATCTCTGTTGCTGCTACGGACAATCATGATGCCCTCCGTCCAACGTCAAACTATGGTAAGCGTACAATTCATATCGCTGCACCAGGGGAGAGGATTCGTTCTACATTTCTGGACAACGGATACGCTACACTCTCTGGAACATCGGCAGCTGCGTCACATGTCGCCGGTGCAGCGGCATTGCTTTGGTCGGAGTACACAGGAGAAACTTATACTCAGATTCGTAATCGAATTCTCAACTCTCGTCATCGGGTGCCAGGCCTTAAGCGAAATATTATCTCTTCTGGTCGTTTGAATGTTTATGAGGCGATCAAGGAATCGGACCCGGATATGTACGATGACCCACCAACTCCACCTGTAGACGATCCGGAACCTATGCCAGACGACAACTGGAGGGACGGTGATGATATTCTTGATGAAGATGGCAATCCAACTATAATTGAGTCACGCCACCCATATAGAAACAGTAGAAACGACATGTGGACGATCACTAGCAGTATAGAAAAGACAAAATTTATTCGCCTTGTGTTCTCCCGATTAGAGCTTGAGCGTGGCTTTGACTACCTACACATCTCTGGTGTGGATGAGAATGGGGATTGGGAAAGGGTGGAGAGCATTACTGGTAGTCATTCGGACGGAGTGACTTCTTTGTTTGTGGCAGGGAATTTCCTGCGCCTCCAATTCAAAACGGATTTAACCGATAATAATCGCTATGGCTTTATATTAGAGAAGTATCAAGTCATCACTGATCCATCCATAGATGATCCGCCGCCTCCGCCTCCACCAGATCCACTTGAACCGCCGGAAGAGTCGGATTGGGTGGATGGTGGCAACATTCTTGATGAGGATGGCAATCTAATTGTCGTTGAGTCAGACCATGAATATAACAGCGATGAAGACCGACGTTGGACGATCCAAGGTCCAACAGATGCGAACTTTATGCGCCTTGTGTTCTCCCGATTAGAGGTTGAGCCTAACGTTGATTATGTACAGATCCTTAATGCGGATGGAGACACGGTTGAGTCGATTACAGGCATTCACGAGAACGGATTCACTTCTACGTTTGTGCGAGGTAATTCTGCAACTATCCGACTCAGGTCAGATGGAACCGTTAATTATTGGGGCTTTAGACTGGAAAAGTATCAATATGCCGATTAACGAAATTTTAGTTTATAGATCATAATAACCATATGTGGGGTGTGGAGCCCATGGAGGAGCATGAAATGAAGCAAAGGAAATGGTGGAGGTACTTAGCCTCTAAGAAAAGGATCCTTTTAACAGTCCTATTTTTCGTAGTAGTAGGGCCAATAGGACTCAGTGCTAAGAACGCTATGATTAGTAATGCTGAGAAAAGCGTTTCAAAATACAAGGCCATGCTCGGGCATGATCGCGTCCCAGGAGAATTTATCATACGTCTAGATAGTGCGAAGTCACTAGCGCAGATGAGCACGCTCTTCTCTGCCGACTTAGGTGTTCAATCAGTTAAAAACTACCCCAAAAAAAATCCTAGGTTTTTGATAGTTAACCTTGCAGACGATGCAAAGGCAGAAATGTTTCTACAGAAAATGAATAGTCATCCAGCGGTTCGCTATGCAGAGCCAAATTACACTATACACTTGCTGGGTAACAGCGTTACGAGTCCGTTAGGCGGCGGTAACCCAGGAGACGACAACCCGGATGATCCGCCAGACAACCCGGATGATGATGATGATGATGACGGCGCTCCCCCACCAAATGCGAATGGGGAAGTGATACCAGATGACGCTATGTTCGACGAACTTTGGGGGCTAAGGGATATTACTCAGCCAAGCGCTGATATTGGTGCAGCAAAGGCCTGGGCGACTGAGAGAGGTTCAAAAGAGGTGTTGGTAGCTGTTTTTGATACGGGTGTTGACTACAACCACGAAGACCTAAACGCCAATATCGCTTTTAACGAGGGCGAGATGGGTCTCGATTCAGATGGCGACGAAAAAAAGACCAATGGCATTGATGATGATGGCAACGGACATATCGATGACTGGAGAGGTTGGAATTTTGTTGGTTACGCTTTAGGTGGTGTGGGTAGCAATGACCCAATGGATCTCGAATCTCATGGGACTCACGTTGCGGGCACAATTGGTGCGGTTGGTAATAATGGTATTGGTACCACCGGTGTTGTTTGGCACGTTGGAATCATCCCGGTTCAGGTCCTCGGCGAAGACGGCACCGGAAACATATTTGATCTGATTCCAGCTATTGACTATGCAATTTCTAGAGGAGCAGATATCATAAATGCCTCTTTGGGTAGTCCCGGCTTCTCTCAGTCTGTAAGGGCAGCTATCGAAGATGCAAGTGAGGCGGGAATTCTTTTTGTCGCATCTGCAGGTAACTTTCATAGAAACAATGACCTCAAGCCTTCCTATCCAGCCTCATACAATTTAGATAATGTAATCGCTGTTGCTGCTACAGAGAGGACTGGCGAGCGTGCTATATTTTCACACTATGGTAAGGTGTCAGTTGATATCGCTGCACCAGGCGTGAGTATCATCTCCACAATTCCCACTTCCTTAGGTTCCAGCCCATACGCGCCCAAACATGGAACATCGATGGCTGCACCGCATGTTGCTGGTGCGGCAGCATTGGTTTGGTCGCATCTTGGTGCCACAGCAACTTATACTAAGGTTCGTGATCGAATTCTTAACTCTCGTACCTGGGACAAAGCTCTTTCATCCGCCGTTGCTAGCTCTGGTCGCTTGAATGTTTATAATGCAGTCAATGCTATTTACCCTCCAGCTGGAGAGGAGCTGGAAGAATCAGATTGGGAGGACGGTCCTGATATTCTTGATGCAGATGGCAATCCAACTATAATTGAGACGCAACACCCATACGGATACGATAGGGATGATAGTTGGACGCTCACTAGTGAAGTAGCAAATACGAAGTACATACGCCTTGTGTTCAAGGTGGATACTGAGGCTGTGTTCGATTACATATCAATTTTGGATGCGAATGGAGTGGAAAAGCAGCGGATTAGTGATGAATACCCGTCAGGTTTCACTTCCTTGCCTGTGGAAAGTAGCTCCGTGACTATCAAATTCAAATCAGATAGCTTCGATTCTGATAGAGGGGATCCTAAGCAGGGTAGTTACTGGGGCTTTAAACTAGAAAAGTATCAGGTAATCACTGAATAAAAGAAAATCCTGAATAGCCGCCGTGCCTGTTTTATGGCGGCTTTTTGGGGGCGGTGGCTTTTTTATCGTGGACGAATATCTTTAGTTGCTTCATCTTCTGGGAAATAATCTTTGTGAGTCACAATAAATCTGCGCATCGCTGTGTTGACGATTTCATCGGCGGAAATGCCCGTATAATCGGCCATAACACTCAGAGCTTCAGCTACGTCGAGCTCCACTTTAACAGAAATCGCAGTATCCAAATTCAGCTTACGATTCGGGTCTAGCATACTCTCTATCCTCCTCCGGTTTATCGTAACTCAATATCGCAACTAAAACCGTTTTGGATCAAGGTTCGGCAGGTATTTACGAGGCTTGTTGTCGAGGCGGCATTTTGGCTCGAAAGTACAAGCATGAGCTCTTCGTTGCTTGTCGCAAGACTTACCTTCAGGCTTAGGCTAGGAATGGCTGATCGAACATCTGCAAAATAACGCGATGAAGTGTAAAATCGTAGAGAGGGCCTAAGTGCAGCCGCCGTGGCAGCGTGTGTCTTTTGCAGAATATCCTTCTGGGGAGAGTCTTCCACCAGTCGATCCAGTCCGTATAGCTCCACCCGTGAGCTAGCCTCTAGGGTATTTAGATCTTGAGCCGTCAATACTAACCGCACTTTGATAGAAGAGTCGGCGACTCTTTGAAAGGGCCCGGATAGCACACTGAAACGAGCTGTTACGATCGTATCGACACTGAGCTGAAAAGCCAGATTGTGGCGTATTACACTACTTGCAATAGCTCCGGCACTATTACTATTGACGTCACCAATATTCCCGCCGGAAGGAGCCCCCTGTCCTCCGAAGTTTTGCGATGGGGCAAGCGGAGAACATTGGCTAAAAATAGCTATCGCTAAAATGAGAGTCACACATTGAAAAACTGTCATATACCATGTCATACGCCCAGAGAGTGCAAAGGCAGTGCCGAGTCTCGCGCTCCAAACGGGTTTCTAAGTAGTTAAAATTTAAAAGTAGTTTCTAGTTACATCTCCAATGGCTGTCGAATCCTTGGCCAGCTGACCAAAGCTTTTGCTTCCCGGTAGTCTCCAAGGTGCCCACGCCGGCTCTTGACCTGAACAAAACTTGCTGCTGCGCCACGTAGTTCAATATCGTCACCACCTTCCGGGATCACGATGGCGGGCGCTCGCTGACGAGCCCATATTTCTACCGCCAACCAAGCCGCCACAGCGTCCTGGTAGCGAAAGCCCCGACCAGCATTGGATCCGGCCCTGGACGCGGCCTTGGCCGGTTTAGATGATGGCTTTGGATCACAGCGCCGCTTTCGGGGTTTGGTTTTCTTAGCCATGTTCTTGGCCATCGCTTCCGTTGGCACCCTTCGCCGGAGCATTCAGGCTGTCTTCGATCTCTCCGACTGATGACATTATGTCTTCAAAGGCGGGTGCATCGCCGAAGATCATGGCCCGGGTATTATCATAGTCGCGAGCCAGTCGTTCAATCATGTCGCCAACAGGTCTAAGAGAAAATGTACCTGGCGCAGCGGACGCGAGATCGAAATCCGGTCTACTGAAAAATGTCTTTGCAAGCGCGGATTTCGCTCCGGACTCAATCTTCACAGCCGCTTGCACATATGTTGTTTCGGACGTCTCCACCCGTGGGTACCAGACGAGTAAGGTCTGATTGCTCGTGTCGCTTTTGTCGACTTCCACGAGGCCTAGGCCTTCCGTGTCGCCATCAAGAATTTCAGCGACTGAGGCGCGAAGGTCAGTCGTGATGTAATTGCTGCAGTCAGCTGCGATTGCGTCGAGAGCAGCCTTCCTTTTCTTGTTGGACAGCGCAGTAATTTCCGCGGTGGTCGCCGGATGGCCGAGATCATCTCGGAAAACCGTCACGTCGATGTCCTCTGAGAATCGGCTGATCAAACTATAGGCTTTTGACAAGGACGTGCCGCCTTTGAAGAGAAGGCGTGGTCCATGGCTAGGAAGTCGATGGTAGAGCGTGTTGAGTGTCCAGCACACCCAAAAGTCTTTCTCGATGTTGATGAGCGGTGCGCCCAGACGCTGTGCCGTCGTCAGGAATAAGTCCGCACGATCTGCCGGTTCCGCGCGAATGATTTCCTTGAAAGCATCCGTACTCATTCTTGTGCCCCCGCGCGGGCCGCTGCGAGTGGATTGCGCAATGTCTCCTGCATCCAAATAGGCATCGCTGCTAGACCAGTGCGTAAGTCTTCAGTGAGTTGCGGGCCGTTCTTCTCGTCTGCAAGCAGCTTCCGAATAGTGCGATCGAGCTTGGAACGCTCAACTTCACTTTGCGTTGCGTCGTGGATCCAGTACAGTGCTTGCACGAGATACATGCCAGGTCGTCCGGCCCAATAAAGACGGCTTGGTGCAGCATGCTTGAAGACAATTTTTTGGCTTCCAAGTTCAATAGGTTTCAAGCGTGCATCCAAGAGAACCTCGATCTTCGCTGGCACAGCATTTGTAAGGCCCAAGGTGTTAGCTGCCGTCATCCCGTCAACGACAAAGCGGACCTTATCGCGTCGCGCCACAGCCTCAATAACCGCGCGATAGTCCGGTACCGAGCGCTTCTGGGTCAGTTTGTTCATCTTCGGCCTATCGTAAAGACCGCGTTCGATGCGTCGAAGTTCGCCTGATTTGACCATGCGCTGTAGCGCCTTGTCGACAGCCTCTCGCGGTCCGAGATCGGCAAAATCCGCAGGAGTCCAGACTTTTGCTGGCTCGGCTATGACCCGATCCAAGATTCGCACAGGCAAACTAAGTTGGTTTTCTTCATTGGTCATGTCCGAAATATACCACATCCTTCGGACATTGACGAGTCCGAAATTTACAACATATTTCGGACATGGCTTGGGATGAGACCTACCGCGTCGAAACCGGGAGGTTCAGCGATGGGCGGTAGCTGCGGTCACGCCCTCCTTCGCAGATTGAGCAAGATCGAATGCGTGCCGCTCTGCAGCAGCGACCTGCGATCCTGAACCCGTCGAGGGCTGGAGGACTAATAATCGCCCGACGGAGGGGAGCTGATCTTCAACGTATTGCCGAACATCTCCGGTGATGTCGTGAGTTATCCCAATGGCTACCGCAATGTCCGGAACGTCCGGCTTCATCTCGATCACGGTCGGATCAAGCGTCGGCCAATCCGGATCAGCCGGAACATCGTCGGCGGCCCATACGCTCCGTCCTATGGTTCGCTGCTCCAGTTCTAGGGCCCGTCCGGACTTGATGTTGAAAACACTACCGGCAGCGAAAGCCAACGTCGTGTGCGCATCACGCGCGCGTTGAAGCAAAGAGCGGGCGTTGGCATTGATAAACTCCGGCTTCACGAGGTCGGAGTAGCCATAGGTGCCGGGCGAGACGTGCCACTTGCATTGCATATGCTCGCGTTTCAGCGACTGCCCGGAAGAGTCCTTTGGCTCCCGACCGGCAGCATATTCCACCCAGACGTTATCAAAGCTCTTGGGTCCACTTTCGAAACCAACGCGGATAACGCGTTATTTTCGACAATGGCACGGAGTCGAATCTTCTCATGTCCTCGCTTGTTCGCTGTCTCTACGAAGACAAGGACGCGCAAGGATTGTTAAAAGTCGGCACAACATCCGGGTCGGTCGAGGACCGCATCGCACGCGCAGAAACTCAATCGACATTTTTGTTCGCACCCGTCGCGGTGGTTGAAACATACGAACTTACCGGCCATTCCGCGAAAGAAGCCGAGCAGTGCATCCACCGCGCCCTTCGGCCCTATCACACCGCGCTTCGGGTCACAGGGCCGGACGGAAGATCGTTCAGCGCGACCGAATGGTTCAAAGCGCCGCCCGAGGTGGTGGGGGCAGCTATCCAAAGCGCCTTAGCATGAGCGCGTTCCCACTACCAAAAAACTTCCTGTCGAGGGTCGACGACACTATTTCGCGCGCTGCGATAATCCGTTTGCTAACGCGGTTTTCCCGCGTAAGCACTAAGCTCATAAGCGACCATCTTCGCAAGGTATTGATTTTCTTTATAAAAATGGCGCACCCGAGAGGATTCGAACCTCTGGCCTCCGCCTTCGGAGGCAAGATGTACGCCCGCGCTAAGATGATGGGCGTGATAATTCTTTCTTCACGAGAGCTGCAGCAGTTGCCACAACCTCTTCGCGCTCTTGCTTAGTCCGAGGCAGTGCCGGAGGGAGCTCGGATAAGGGTGCAGAGAAATAAACTTCTACTTTAGAAAATGGTTTTGGCACGTAGGACTTATTCCATGCCCGCGGGATATACCAAACATTTTTTGCAAAAACCCTACAGACCACGATCGGTTTCCTGGAACGCATGGCAAGCTCAATAATTCCAGGCTTTACTTCATAAATCGGACCCTTAGGGCCATCCACTGCAAGCGAAGCCTGAGAGCCTTCTTTTACCTTTTGAATTAAGGAAAGCAGCGCGCGCGCACCTCCCCGAGAAGAAGAACCACGAAATACTTCATAGCCCAATATCTTTAAGATCTTAGCCATAATCGTGCCGTCTTTCGAGAGGCTCGATAAAACCGCTAGGCGGCGGTAGGAATAAAAGGGTAGTAGGACCAATTCATCGCCGTGCCAATGGGCAAAGACAACAGCTTCTCGTTTTTTTGAATGGATGAAGCGACGCAACGAATCTGTGTCGCCAGTAATACGTAATCGCCAAGTTAAGGAGTATAGATAATAGAGAGGCGCTACGACTAGAGGAACTAAATTTTCGAGTAGCCATCGCCTCATGCTTAGCCCCATGCTTATGCTTAAATAAAATCAGCCTTTACCGGTAGCTTCAAGCAAAATTTCTGCGATATCTTTCACCACTACGTCATCTTGTTGGTTGGCGTCCTTCAACCCATCTGTGATCATCGTTGTACAGAAAGGGCAGTTTGCTGCAACTGTCTTGGTTTTTTTGGCTGTTAACTCTTCTGTACGTTCAATATTCACACGCTTGCCAATAGTCTCTTCCATAAACATGCGCGCCCCACCGGCACCACAGCAAAGCCCCTTGGTGCGTCTGCGTTCAACTTCATCAAGCTTTACACCGGCGGACTTCAAAAGCGCTCTCGGTGCATCGTATTCACCATTCCAACGTCCAAGATAACAAGAGTCATGATAGGTAATGCGCTCATCGCTCTTATTGTTCAAAGGAATTTGTCCGCTATCGACCAGTTCCCGCAGAAATTGAGAGTGATGCACAACATGGTATTGAGCTCCGAAGGCAGGGTATTCATTGCGAAGTGTGTTAAAACAATGTGGGCATGCTGCCAGAATTGTCTTGGGTTGGTATTTATTGAGCGTTTCCACATTCTCCTGGATTAGCATTTGCGCCAGATATTCGTTACCTGCACGTCGAGCCGGATCGCCGTTACATTTTTCCTCCTTACCAAGGATAGCAAAATCAATGCTTGCCATTTTAAGGAGCTTCACAATCGCTGTGGCAACTTTTTTAGCACGATCATCAAAAGAGCCGGCGCAACCGACATAGTAAAGCACCTCAGCACCGCGATGCTCGCTCATCTGTTTTACCCCAAGCTCCTGGCACCAATCCGCACGAGAATCTGCAGGAAAAGCCCAAGGCGTGAAATTATTTTCCAAATTCTTAAATACTGTCTGCAATTCCGCTGGGAAGGCTGCTTCCATCTGTACAAGATTTCGTCGAGACTCAATGATTGGTGAAATTTGCTCGATTCCAACTGGGCAGCTTACTTCACAAGCGCGGCAGGTGGTGCATGACCAAATGACATCTGGGGAGATCTCTCCTTCATTTTGCACAAAGCCCGGAATAGCTCCCAGGTCACCTTTTTCTCGAATTGTTTTCGAATGGCTAAGAAGATCGACTTTTAGATCATGAATGATCTTCTTCGGCGAAAGTGGCTTGCCAGTCATAGCGGCAGGACACTGCTCTTCACAGCGCCCACACTCTGTACAAGCATATAAATCGAGCACCATACCCCATGGCAATTGCGTCGAATTCGCAATTCCATACTGCTCTAACGACTCATCCTCAAAATCAGTTTTCTCAAAAGCTTTTTCTGGTCCTAGGCGCTTGAAGAAAATATTTGGCGCTGCAGACAGAACGTGGAGGTGTTTTGAGTTTGGGATATAGACCAAGAAGCCTAGTACCATTGATAAATGCACCCAGTAAAAAAATTCTGTGCCAGCAAAAGCCAAGGAGCTGCTAGCACCATTCAACCCGAACATTGCAGCCAATGGTGTAGACAAAATAAAATAAGAATTAATGAAGGCGTCCGGCTCTAGGGGAATACGGAACATGTTATAGCCGTATAAAGAGATCATTAGTGTGGCGGTGAATACTAGGATCAGCTTTGCATCCAAGCCATTCGTTAAATAGTCAGGTTTGATGACAAGTCGGCGATAGAATCCAAAGGCCACACCACCCAAAACGCCAATTGCGGCAAAGTCAGAAATGAAAACATACCAGCCATGCACAGTTGGAGATAAAGAAGAGATGGTAAGTCCGTGAAAAATTCCTTCCACCATCATTTCTAAAGTGCCGACCGTAATGACAAGAAAACCCCAAAAAATCAATGTGTGGGCAATTCCAACGATTGGTTTATTACGACGAACAGAACTTTGCCAAATCACTTCACGCAAAAACATAAAGGTTCGCTCGGGGATCCGATCAATAATTACCCCGCCTGGAGCGGCTCGCATAAGGTCGATGAGTGCCTTAGTTTTATAGAAGAAATATGAAAACGCTCCTGCCATACACAAGAGCACTAAAAACGGTTTAATCGTTAAATACATTAAAACACTCAGGACAACGCTTCTTTGAAATCTTTCGTCAATTGAGGTGCTGCTTCGAACAAATCACCAACGATACCGTAGTCGGCCTTTTGGAAGATCGGTGCGTTTGAGTCTGTATTGATCGCCACAATAACTTTGGAAGTGCGCATTCCAGCCAGGTGCTGAATTGCGCCAGAAATACCAAAAGCCATATAAAGAACCGGTGAAACAGTTTTTCCGGTCTGTCCAACTTGGTCCTTATGTGGGCGATAACCCGCGTCGACCGCTGCCCGCGAGGCGCCAACGGTAGCACCTAGAACACTGGCTAATTCTTCCAAGATGGTAAAATTCTCTGCATTTTTGAGCGAGCGCCCACCGGACACAATTCTTTCCGCTTCAGTTAGATCAATAGTTCCAGATTTAGCTATGTCACTTGTGACTATCTCCACAACCTTCGTGCGGATATTTCCAGCATCCGCAGCTACGTGGGCTATATCGGAGCCTGTTCCAGTACTATCTTTTATGCCACCTAAAGCATTGGCACGAATGGTAGCGATGGCTGGTTTTGCGCCAGAAAATTCTACGTTGGCATAACATTTACCTGCGTACATCGGGCGAGTCGCTTTTAGCGTGTCGCCTTCCAATGAAACGGCGGTGCAGTCAGAAGCCATACCCGACTCCAATTTTACCGATACGCGTGGAAAGAAGTCTTTTGTCTGCGCGCTTAGGCTTGTCAAAAGAACATCCGCACTTTCTGCTTTGGCAGTATTTGCAACGACGGTTGCAAAGCCTTCTGGTGAATAGGTATCGCAAGCATCATTTTCTAAGCAGTGCACCTTAGTGACAGCATACTTGCTTGCTTCCGCAGCAGCTTCCCCAAGGGAGCCGGGCTTTCCTACAATAAGGGCGTGAATTTCAGATCCCCAAGTACAAGCATTCGAAAGGACTTCGATTGCGCCTTTCTTTAGTTTTCCGGTGCTTTGTTCGCAGTATATAAAAATTTTTGCCATATTTACTCTTTTCCTCAAATCACTTTTGCTTCTTCACGAAGAAGTCTAACCAGTTCTTTGCTTTGCGTAGGTACGTCGCCTTCCAGCATCTTGCAGCCGGCCCTCTCCGGCGGCAAAGTAAATCCAGAATAAGAAATTTTAATCTCGTCAGCCGTGACACCGATATCAGCCAATGAGACTAGCTTAATCACTTTCTTCTTTGCTTTCATAATGTTGGGCAAAGAGGCGTATCGTGGTTCGTTCATGCCCTTTTGTGCGGCAATTACACATGGCATTGGAGCTTCATACTTTTCAATTGAGCCGCCTTCAATTTCACGTTCAGCTTGAATTTGATTCGCACCGTACTCGGCTCTCAACACAACAGATACTGCCGGCATGTCTAAAAACTCAGCCATTGCTTGTGTCACCTGGGCAGCGTCATCATCGATGGCTTGCTTACCGGTGAACACGATATGCGCCTCCCCTTCAGCGGCAATAGACTTGGCTAATGCTTTCGCGGTCATAAATGAATCGGCATTTTCTGGAAGCGCAACTTGAAGGGCATTGTCGCAACCCATGGCCAGTGCGGTCCGTAGCGCCTCTTTCACTCGCTCAGGCCCGGCACTAATTACGGTGACTGTCGCATCTGAGTTTTTTTCCTTAAAGCGTATGGCCTCTTCTACAGCGAATTCATCGTAAGGGCACATAATCCATTTCGCTCCGGCAAGGTCTAAGCGGTTGCCATCACTCGCGATTTTAATCCGAGTTTCAGTATCTGGCACTTGCTTTATGCACACGAATATTTTCATTTTTGCTCTCCACTCTGCTCTCCACTTTTACGAATTCAAACTACTTAGCATAAATTTGCTACTTTTTCTGCCGCCCGCTCTTTTTGCGCGCAGCTTCTAGTTTCTTAATAATAGCGGCATCCTTTGGATTTTTTGGGTCGAGTCCAGTGACGTACTCAGGGTCTTCTTCCGCGCAACTTGGGTCATAAACCGAGCACTCCACTACAACTTTTTCAGTAGCGACCTCATCTGGGCGAATCGGGCTAACTGGCGACCCCTTTACGCCGCAAGCACTACCAACAACCAATAAGGCTATGATGCCTACTACGATACCTACTAGTTGGTGAACTGAATGTTTGAGCATTGCCTGCTTATAGCGGAGGAGCTAGAATTTCACAACCGTGCCAACGAAGGTACCATCATTCCCTGCGTCAAGCCGCACATTAATAGTGCGAGAAATAACCAAGCTGGAGCCAATACCAAAGGCCATGCCGCCACCACGAAGATCGTCTAGATGCTCATTCGGGAAATTGTTTGTCGCCGAAACAATATTATATTGGTAGCCGAGATATGGGTAGGCTGTAAACAATGGTGAAAGTTCAAAATTATAGTGGACATATACGCCGAGAGGGATCACTTCAATTTGTGCCTTTTGGGCATTTACAACTCTTGTGAAATCAGTGAAGGGGAAATTGTAGACCCCCATGGAAGCTTCGATGGATATGAGCGCCCGCCGTTTTTTTATTAGCCAGTAGAAGGTGTGGAAGTTATACGTATAGCGTGCAAATATTCCTGCATAGGTGGTCGTGGAACTCGAATCTGGAGACTCTTCATTCAGCGCCGCGCTGAGGTTTGCGTTTCGAAAGAGCCCAAGTCCAACAGAGATATTATGCTCTCGGCGATAATTCGTTGGTGGAAATTCCGGTCTGACCGTTACTTCCGGCGTATAATCTTCGTCGTCAATTTCTGGTTCATATTCACGGCCCTTGTCGGTGATATAGTTTTCATCCTGAGGGTTAAGCCCTAAATCGTCCTCAATTTCGTCTGCAAACCCACCACCGCCAGCTCTTCCACCAACTCTGCTAGCAATTCCGGGCGGTAATTTCGGGACTCCTGCCATCGGGATGCCGTAGAGAATATTGAATGTGTGGTTACCTTTCGTTTTAGCCGGTTGTTCACGGGAATAGCGTGCGACAACATATATAGCCGCTTTCTCCGCGAATAGTCGAATTACTCGGGCCGCCGCTAACTTTTTATTCTTTCGGCGAATAAGAATGGCCTCTTTCATCTTAAGACCATCGCGGGAGCCTGCTGTAATCATGATTGTACGTCCGCTGGAGCTGAGATCGAGAATTTTGACGGGCTTGCGTTCCGCGTAGGCAGAGCCTGAGATGCCTAGCAGCAAAAAAAACACGACGAATGATACTTTACGCTGGTCGAGGAGTTTCATTTTGTTTAGATAGTAGCGTCTGGAGATTGCATGAGCAAGAAATTACCCAAACCAGAATTGTCCGAACCAGAACGTTTGAATGGGGCGAGGATCCCGACGCCAGTTCATAAGTTGCCTCGTCTATCGGGGGAGTACGGCGTTAACCTTTACGTGAAGCGCGACGACCTAACGGGTTTTGTGTTAGGCGGAAACAAAATACGCAAGTTAGATTACTTATTGTTTGATGCAACACAACATGGCGCAACGGCATTGATTTCCTGTGGCAGAGTGCAGTCGAATCATTGTCGCGCGGTGGCCGCATTGGCTGCGAGTTATGGTTTAGAATCAATCCTAATTTTGCGAGGAGAAAAACCGGACTCTTTGCGGTCGAATTTGCTCTTGGATTATTTGTTTGGCGCCCAAGTTTTTTACGTTACTGAGGCAGAATATAAAGAGCGGGAAAATCTTCGCAGAATCATTGAGCATCAAATCGTGGATCGCGGGGGCAAAGCCTATTATATCCCTGAAGGGGGCTCTAATCCGATAGGGACATTTGGCTACGTAAATATGTGGCGTGAACTAACGATGCAATTAGGTAGTGAGGTGCCAAATTACGACGAGCCCGTCCCGAGTAAGTTCGATTCGATAGTCTTTGCTAACGGCAGCGGTGGAACGCAGGCTGGCCTGATTCTTGGAAAGCTACTTGATGAAGAAAAAGTAGACACGAGAATTGTCGGCGTGAACGTATGTTACGACGCCAGTGAGACTTTTCATTTAGTCAAAGACCTTTTGTGGAAGACAGTTGCGCACTTTTCTTTACCGCTTTCTTTTATGGCAGAAGATATTGAAATTCTAGACGGATTTATTGGGGAAGGGTACGCTCTGAGTCGTCGGGAAGAACTCAACTGTATTGCTCATGTGGCAAGGCAAGAAGGGGTACTCTTAGATCCGGTCTATTCTGGTAAGGCGATGCACGGGCTATTAGAAACCTTGAAGAAATCACCAGAGCACTTTGGGAAGAATATTTTGTTTGTGCATACCGGTGGTGGATTTGGTAATTTTAACATCGAAGATGCTTGGAGTGAGGTCTTTCTAAAATGACTATAGGAATGACTACAAGAATGATCATAATTGTTTTGATGATTGCAGGTACAGTTCTAGTAACCCCGGCCAGTGCAACTCTGAATCGAACGATTAATGATCCATTTGCCATTGGAGTGCGGCTAGTGCGGGAGCGGTCTTATGCGGAGGCTGTCGAGCTTTTCGAAGCAGCGGTCAAAGAAGATCCTCCTTTCGTCACAGCTCATCTGGAATTAGCTCGAAGTTTAGTAATGAGTGGCCGTCGATTGGATGGTTTGAATCGGTTAGCTAAGGCGCAACGAGTTGCTAAATCAACGAATGATCAAAAACGAATTCGACAACAGAGGGATTTATTAGCGAGTATTTTCTACACGAACGAAGCCTTTCAACATTTTCAAGATGGGCTGAACTTAATGCGAGATCGCAAAACTCGTGGCGCAATTCAGTCCTTTGAAAAGGCACTCGCCAAAGAGCCCGACAACGCGCAGGTTTTGACTGCGTATGGAAAAGCATTGCTCTCACTCGACGATCGCAACCAAAGCATAAAGCTTTTGGAAAGAGCTCACAGTATTTTGCCGGAACGAAGTGATGTGCGTATTTCTCTAGCGACGGGAATTTTGAATAAAGATCCGAAGCGAGCCGCGGCACTATTGCGTAATTTGGTAGCGCAATCGGATGTTGCGGAATCAAGCGTACTCACTTACGTACAGGCCCTGGAGCGTATTGGAAAAATCCGCGATGCAATCTCGGTGTTGCGTAGGACAACGTCGGAGCATCATGATCGACTGCAAAGTGTATTTTGGCTTGGAAAATATTATTCGTTGCAGCCCGAGGGCGCTTGGATGGCGCGTCGCTATTTAATGATTTTTTTGCGTCGACTCGAAAGCACGGAGGCGAGTCAGAAAGTAGAAGTGGATCAGAAAAAGAATGGGTCGCTAGATAGCCTGCGTCGACAAGCGAAGAGTTTACTAGAGCGGATTAACGCTGATCTGGGCGTGGAGTCTCTTGAGGGTTAAATATACCGTGTAACCATTTCGTGTACCAATATGATCATTTGCGTCTAACGCATCTAGCCTCTACAATATATATTATAAGTGTAGCAGTGAAAATTGTGGATTAGCTAAATTCCATTAAGGAAAACAAACACACTCGCCGATACTTTTGTTGGGTGCCTTGCAGGCCCTCATGGGGGAGAGATTTATGAGTTCCAGTCCATTGCGATATTATTTACTAACCGTAGCGCTTTCTGCTTTCATCGTGACCGGGTGTTCTTCGAGTGGAGAAACTAACCTGGAGCTAGAAGATGAAAGCCTGGGCGAAGAACTGCTGATGAGTGATGACGAGCTTCCTGACGCAGACGCAGTTGGAAGCATTCCCGAAGATGATGCTTTTAACAATCTGGATGAAGGTGATGAAATTATCGAGGATGGCGACGGTGGAATTGTCGAAGGTAGTGAAGGTGTCGAAGATGAAAATAACCCGTTTGCAGATTTAGCAGATGACTTTGCGGAGGAAAATGCTCCTGATTCGGTGGCAGTTAGCGAAGGGGAGATGGCAAACTACAGGGTTAGGCATGGCGATACCTTAATGAAAATTGCGTTCTCACTTTATGGGGATCTGACTAAGTGGCGCGACCTTCGCACATGGAACGCAGACACTGTAGGTGACGGCAATAACATAAGCCCAGGGATGTTACTGAAATACGTTTATCAAGGTAACTTCGTACGACAACAGTTGGATTATTCTTACTTGATTCGTAGAGGCGATACGTTGGGCGGAATTGCAAAGCAACTATATGGCGAGGTGATGAAGTATAAAACGCTGCAACGTTATAATCCTCGTCTGATTCGAGATCCGAACAGGATTTACGCTGGATTCACTCTTTATTACAATCTTACTCCGCAGGAAAAGAGAGATGCAGGGCCGGCAACAAGAACGCTGAGCGGAACGTCTCCTGCTATTATTCCTTCTGCGCAACCGCTTAGCAAAGGAGATAAGCCAATGGCAGTTGCGCCATCATCGGTACCAGCAGCAGCGCCATTGGCACCATCTGGTAAGTAGTTTTATGAAAGTGATTAGCGAGTAAAGCTAGTCAATTGCATCGTGACGGGAAGGAAGCCAGTGTTAATTTTTGCCTGTATCTGCCCGTCCATTACGGTTTTACTAGGGTTAAACCAAGCTTCAAGCTTCTTAATTTGAGGTGTCTTAGCGGTTATTTTGATTGTATCGAATGTGCCTGCGGGTACAGTGATGCGCTCTTCAATTTGGTCAATTATTTCCATGTCGTCGTTAGAAGGAGGAGCTTTACTTGAGCCATTTTCGATATACTGAAGAACTTTCCCTGTCGCGCGGTCAAGCAACATTTCAATCTTGTTGTTACCCATTTGGCCGGAAGTCTCAGAAATTACCCAAATTGCATTTTCTTCCTCACGGTCTACGCGCTTAACCATTGTGCCAAGTTCACCAAATAGTGAAGTCATTTTGTAGTTAGCCATTTCGCCAACCTTCCAATTGATTATGTTGAATGCATCCATCTCCGCAGCAACACCGGCTTGAATGTGTGCTACAGCAAGTTCAATGGCTAGCCCATCTATTAGCCTATCTGCTAGGTCAGCATGTGCTGGAGTCTTTGAGCAAGCTTGCGTTGGAGCCACCCAACAAAAAGCTAATGCTAATAAACCTAAGGCCATTTTCTTCATGGTGTTTTTCATAAGGAATTCCCTCCGTTAGTTATATGTCGTACCCGGCTCAAGATTATAGTACTAGTCAAGCGCTCTGCAATGGTCGCAAGATAATGTTTTAAATTGTAAGATAATATTTGGAATATCATGATAGGAAGCTCTGTATGTCGCGATTGGTTTTGTTTTTGTTATGCACAGCCATTTTTTCTGGTTGTGCCACCACAACAAAGCGCCCGCGTCAGCGAGTCCTTACTCGCGCGGATATTGGGGTACTTGTTCAGGCACTCAATGCAGAAATTGAAAAAAAATATAAGCCACTGCAGCACAAAGAAATCAATCGTTACGTAGATGAGCTTGGGCAGTCGATCGTTTCTCGCAGTGAGACAATGCCGCCACTTCCCTATCGATTCATCGTATTGCGAACCAATGAAGTTGTTGTATTTTCAATTCCTGACGGTCAGGTTTACGTGGGTCTTGGAATGATAAAAAATTTGGACTTAGAGGGGCAGCTTGCCGCCTCAATTGCCCATGAATTAGCTCACCAGGATTTGGGGCACCCGCTACAGGTTTGGCGCGACAGAATTTTGGGTGTGTATAAGCCAGGGATGAATCGTACACTCCATTCAGATAAGGGATTTGAGCAACATTATTTCGGAGCAGGCGGCTTACTCTCTTTTGATCGAGTGATGGAGCAGGAAGCTGATGAAAACGCAATTTTACTACTGTATCACGCGGGATTCGATCCGCGCGTCTACATTGCTTATTTGCAAGCTCTTCAGAAAATTCAGTTGCAGCCCGGCGTGCGCAATATGTTGTCTATGCACCCACCGCTAGAAGATCGGATTCGTTGGAGTCAAAATTTTATGCGTAGCCTACCACCGAAAAAAGATCCTAAGCTTACATCATCGGCATTTCGTGCCATTAAGCGTAAACTAAATCTAGCTATGCGGACTGAAAAACGCCGAAAAGCAAAAAAAGTGGTAAAATAGCCCGAGGCAATGGGGATAATTATGCACAAGGGTAGCCACGCATGGAAGCGAGCCAAATTCTAAAAGAGGCCTATGCAATCATTCAGTCCGGAACTGATAGTAATAATGATGGTGGAAGTTTGCAGGTTTTACAAATGCCTGGCGATGCGTCCATTCGAAGGTACTACAGAGTTTTAGACACGAATAACCCTGGTCAACATTATGTTTTAATGTCAGCGGATGCCTTTGCTGCAGAAGAGTATAGCTTTTTGCTTGTGCAAAACTTACTTCAAAAACAGGGCATTCCTGTTCCAGAAGTGAAAGCTTGTGTTGAAACCGATGGAACGATTCTATTGAGCGACTTAGGTGACTCAACCATGTTGCATTGCCTGGAAGCTTCGATGGAAGAGTCAGTGGAAGTTGCAATGTTTCAAAAAGCGATTGACTTGATGTTAAAGATTCATCGAATCAAAGAGAAGGAGGATGAACCGCATGGACTAAAGGCATTTTCTACGGCGTTTGATGAAGAACTCCTGATGTGGGAAGTAAATTTCACCATTGAATATTTTCTGCTGAACTACTTAGAACGAAAACTTCCTAAAAAAGACCTGGAAGGGATTCGGGCTGCATTCACTGATATTTGTCAGCGACTTTCAAAAGAGCCTCGAATTTTTACGCATCGTGATTATCATACACGGAACATCATGGTCACAGCTGATGATACCTATCACAGCATCGATTTTCAGGACGCTCGAATGGGGCCAAGGCAATATGATTTGGCCTCCTTACTTCGAGATTCCTATTATCAAATGAAAGAGCAGAAAGTATATAGTCTCCTTAAATATTATTATGGCTCGGCAAAAGAAGCCGGTGATATTAACTGTTCATTAGAAGAATTTGAACGTGTTTTTGATTTGATGAGTATTCAACGAAATTTTAAGGCAATTGGATCGTTTGCTTCCTTCTATACCCGTAGAGAAGACGCCAAATATTTACGCTTTATTGGCAATACATTTGAAAACGTCCGGAGAAACCTTGCAAAATTTCCTGAATATAAGGAATTGCACCAACTCCTTTTCAGTTGGTACTATTTCTGAGGATGCGAGTATTGATTCTGGCAGCTGGTTTAGGAACACGGCTGCGCCCATTAACAAATTCTACTCCTAAGGCACTAGTGCCCGTAGATGGGAAGCCGATGCTACATTACTCTTTGCTCCATTTAAAGAAACATGGAATGACAGAAGTAAGAATTAATGTTCATTATCTAGGTGAGCAGATAGTAGATTTTGTAAAAGATTCAGAATTAAGTTACGGAATCAAGGTTTATATTCAAGATGAGCGCAAGCAATTGCTTGGTTCAGGTGGTGGAATAGCGTTGTCACATGAATGGCTTTTTGAACACGATGACGCAGCTTTAATTTGGAATCCGGATGGAATTCTATTTCCTGACTTGACTGAGTTTGCAAGTCAACATCGGGCAACTAGGACGACTAAGCCGTTTGGAACATTAATTGTATTTCCTCATCCGGATGTGGGCTTTCGCTACAATCCAGTCTGTACGAGTGGTGAGAAAGTAATCGCATTTGGTGATACACTAGAGCCGCATGAGAAAAAGCATTTTGCCGGCGGTTATATTCTTTCTAAGTCGGCTGCAGATCTATTGCCGGACCCGGGTACTGAGTCCTGCGTAGTGAAGAGTGTCTGGTTTCCTTTAGTTAAGTCGAGAGCGTTTTATACTTACGATTATTCTGGTCCTTACCAAAATCTAGGGAGTCCGGAAGACATCGATCTTGGAAATACTCGATTTAAGGCCGGGGAATTTACTCGGTACCTTTAGAGTTGGAAGCGTGCACCCCTGACCAGCGTTCAGCTGAGAACAGGTACAAAAATCAACACAGATACGCTATTATTAAAAATACATTGAGCAATTTTACACCATGGTGGCATCCAAACTCGATAGAGAGGAAGTTGGAGAACTTATACGTTCGTAATGCCGTCAAATCCAGTGTCCAAGTATTCTTTGCAGACGCTGATTTTCTGGAAGTGGAAACGCCGGCGATTCAAATTTGTCCAGGCATGGAGCCACACTTAAAGGCATTTGAGGTAAAGTTAGATAGCCCTCTCATAGAATCGACGAGCCGATACCTTCATACGTCACCAGAGTTTGCAATGAAAAAACTATTAGTGGGGGGGCTATCTAAGATTTTTCAGTTTGCGCGCGTGTTTCGCAATAACGAATCTTCTAGCACACATCATCCTGAATTTACGATGCTGGAATGGTACCGGGCAGGTGTTAACTATGAGTCTCTTGTAGAGGACTGCAATAAAATTTTAAAAGTTGCAGCGGAGTTTTCTAGCGATGGTTTGTTCCATTACTTAGATAAAATCTGTGATCCTCGAAAGACATGGCAACGAATAACAGTGGCGGACGCTTTTAAGCAATTCGCAATGATCGATCTTTGGTCTAGTCTAGAAGATCCAACACGACCGGACCGAGAAATTTTTGCAAAACAAGCGGCTGGAGTTGGAATTAAAATCGAGACGAATGATTCTTGGGACGATATTTTTTTCCGTGTTTTTCTAGAGAGAATTGAACGAAATATTGGAATTGATGCGCCAACAATTTTGTTTGAATACCCGGCGCACATGGCGGCTCTGTCTCGGCTAAAACCTGGCGACGAGCGAGTGGCGGAGCGTTTTGAATTGTATGTGTGTGGGTTAGAGCTGGCCAATGCATTCTCCGAACTTACAGACAAGAGCACTCAGCGACTACGCTTTGAACAGGAGTCTGCATTAAAGAAGCGGCTCTATAATATTGAATACCCTATCGATGAGGATTTCCTAGCAGCGCTGGACTATGGAATGCCCGAATCCGCTGGCATAGCGCTCGGCTTTGATCGGCTGGTTATGCTAACGACAGGCGCAGACAGTATCGAGGATGTATTGTATGCACTCGTTCGTTAGAGCTCTTTGCTATTTTAATGGTTAAGATTGAATGGACCAGAAATGGTAGTAGATGCCTTTTTGTTCCAAAAGGTCACTATGTGGCCCCGATTCCACGATTTTTCCCTTTTCGAAAACTAATACTTGGTCTGCATCTGCTATCGTTGATAGGCGGTGAGCAATAACAAGAGAGGTTCTATTTTTTGTTAACGTATTAATTGCTTGCTGCAAATTTTGCTCAGTTTCGGTATCAATATGAGAAGTTGCTTCATCCAAGATTAAAATATCTGGGTCTTGAATGAGCACACGAGTAATAGCAATCACTTGTCGTTCACCGATGCTTAAGTTTGCGCCTCTTTCTTCCAGTTCCGTATCCAGCCCCTTCGGTAATTTTGCAATCAATTTTGATAAACCGGTAGCATCGACTGCATGCTGAACGTCTGCGTTCGTTGCTGATTTATTTAGAACCTTTAAATTTTCGCGCAATGTTCCAGCAAAGATAAACACATCCTGTTGCACAAACCCAAGTCGGGATCGCAACTCTAGCTTCGACATATCTGCAATATCTCTGCCGTCAATCATAATTCGACCCATTTGTGGTGAATAAAACCGAAATAGTAAGGAGAGTAAGGTTGACTTGCCAGCGCCGGTGTGTCCCACGATGGCAGCGGTCTTCCCAGCCGGAGCAATGAAGGAAGCATTCTCTAGAGCCCATTTGCGGGAACTACTGCGATCCGATTTACTGCTATAGGAAAACCAAACATTTTCAAATTCGATTTTTCCATGGAAGCGGTCCATAGAGTGATCTTTTCGATGATTTTTGTTTATACGAAGACCATCCTCCTCTGGGTAGTGCAAGATGGAAAAAATGCGTTCTGCTGATGCCATTGCATTTTGGTAGATATTATATTTTTCCGTCAGGCTACGGACTGGATCAAACATTAATTGCACGTACATCAGAAAGGACACAAAGACACCAATCGGGATGGCACCTTCATAAACATAGGAACCGCCAAAGTATAAAACTAATGAAATGCTAAGCGCACTAAGGATAGTGATGGTGGGTCGAAAAATGGCAAAAATTAAGATTGAAGCACTTTGCTTGTGGAAATAGAGTTCCGAAACCTTTTGGAAACGCTTCTGCTCATGCTCAACCATGCCCATAAGTTGAATCGTATCCATACCCGTGACTCGTTCTGCAAAGAAAGCATTAACTGTTGAAAGCGATTGACGAGCTTCTCGATATGCTTTGCGCAGTTTATTTGAGAAAAACTGCATAACAAAAATCATAATTGGTACAACAGAGCTAGCGATGAGGCCGAGCCTCCAGTCAATAGCAATCATCACACATGCGACACCAAAAATTACGAGTAAATCAGATAACAGCAATACAAAGCCAGGACCAAACAATTCTGTCAAATTGACAGTGTCATTTGTAATTCGTGTTACTAGCCGGCCAGTAGGATTGCGGTCATAAAAAGGAATAGGCATACGAATCAATTTAGCGAAAAGATCTTCGCGCAATTTATGCATGACTCTTTGGCCAACGAGGGTGAGGAAATAACTTTGTCCCAATTGACCGAGATATTGAGTAATCTTAATTCCCGCAAAAAGAATAACTAATTGCAGCAGTAGCTCGTAATTTTTGGGGATTAGGGCACGGTCGACAACTTCACCCAAAAGCCGAGGGCCATAGAGTCGAGCCCCGACTGTAATGAATACGAGAATGATAGCAAACGAAAGGAGGCGAATGAAGGGCTTCATATACGGCAATAAAAATTGCACTACCGAGGTGTTGACCTGGTTCCCCGTTAACTCATCAATTCTGGCGTCTTGGTTATCGGCCTCAGACATCAACATCATGCTCCAAGGTGTTGCTTAAGCTTAGTGTCTGTTGCTGTACCAAAGCTGCAAACGTTCCATTACTGTTTATTAAAGTTTTCGGGTCCCCTTGTTCAATGATGCGCCCAGAATCCATAACAATTACTTCATCCATTGATAGGAGCGAAGATACTCGATGCGTGGCGAAGATAAAAGTCCGGTTACGCGAAAACTCATTAAATGCTGTCCGTAGTTTGGCTTCGGTTTTGCTGTCTACGGCAGACAAACAGTCGTCAAAAATGAGAATTTTTGGGTTAATAGCCAGTGCTCTAGCTATTGTTAGGCGTTGCTTTTGGCCGCCGGATACGTTTAAGCCTCGCTCGCCAAGTTTGGTTTTATGCTTAAGCGGCATTGAATGGATTTCCTCATGAATGCAAGCCAGTTGGGCTGCACGGTCTACTTGAATTAATTTCTTATCCGTACTCTTGGTAAAGAAATGCTCAGAGCCATAAAGAACATTGTCGAGCAAAGTCTCAGAAAAGAGGAAGGAATCCTGAGGCACGATGCCGATTAGCTTGCGCAATTCTTTTCGAGGTATGAGATTAATATCCTCATCTTCCACGAAAATAGACGCTGGCTCGACGGGCTCGAGACCAGCTAAGCAGTTCAAAAGTGTGGACTTTCCAGATCCAATTGCACCGACGATTCCAATTTGCATTCCAGGTGCGATATCTAGGTTGATGCTCTTGAGGGAAGGGTTCTCAGTGTTTGCGTATTGTAGAGTTAAATTTCGGATGCGAATCGAGGGAATTCGATTCAATGTCGCGTGGTGTGGGTCTTTTGAGTTCTCTTGTGGATGCCTTTGAGCTTCTGCGAGTGGGTGCCTTTTTTCCATTACTTCATTGAGTCGATCCTGGCTGGCGAGAGCTCTCTGCAAGTAAGTGATCGTCAAGCCAATAGCTTCCATTGGCCAAGTCATTTTTTGAATATAAAGTTGAAAAGCTACGAAAGTTCCAATAGTGACTGTTTCGTCAATCACAAGTGAACCGCCCACTAAAAAGAGGAGTGTGATCGCTGAGGAGAGAAATAGGCCTAGGCCCATATCGAGCGCACTGTGGCTTAAGGTAGAATTAATATTTGCCTCAACATAAGTTTCACCAAGCTTATTAAACGAATGCTCCCGAGATGTTTCGATGGCTGCACCTTTTACAACACGAACGCCACCGATACTTTCCTGGCTGTCAGCCGCCATACTTGCAAATCGTTCTTGTACTTGTGTGAAATATTTATGAATCAAACGCTCTAATCTCAGGGTGAAGACTGGTACAAAAATCAATGGCAACAAAGAGATTGCTGTCAACTTAGGCGAGATCGTAAACATCACTGGCAGAATCAAGCAGAGATAAAAAATTGCGTCCAAAGATATGAGGATAGTTGGTCCCAGGGCAAATCGAATGGATTGAATATCATTGGTGGCTAGGCTGACGAGCTCACCCACTCGCTGCTTACGGAAAAAGGCTGGTTCTAGGGTGGTCAAATGGGAGAATAAATTCTGGCGCATATCATCTCCGGCTCGCATGGAGGTGCGGACGATATACATTCGCCAGAGGTAGCGCATAAACCCTTGCCCGATGGCCACTGCGGTATAGATGCCGGCGAGCACCAGTAGGTCATTGGGTGCAAGTACCCCTTCGGTTAATCCGTCAACCCCTTTTTTCAATAGCAGTGGTAGAAAGACTTCCAGTATATCCACCACAATTAGCGCCACGATACCGATAAGGTAAAATTTCTTGTACTTCACCACGAAGACCCATAACGGGCGTAAGCGCTGAAGGAAGGACTGCTTCGCTTTGATCATAGCTGTTGCAAGATAAACCCTCCTCGTGAAAGACGCAAAATTTTAGGTAAACAAAAAATTCAGATGAAATGCGCTGCCCTAAATGGGAGAATGACTTGCCTTTCGTTGATACTCGGTTATACGTTAGGCTAGGTTGGGTGCCGGACACTCAACTAAAGAACACGGGAAATGAAAACATGGAAAACGAGAAAATCGAAAATGTCGTAATTCTTGGATCCGGCCCAGCTGGATTGACGGCTGCAATCTATGCATCGCGTGCAAACTTGGAGCCCCTTCTGATCCATGGACCGGAGCCCGGCGGACAACTAACGACGACTACTGATGTGGAGAATTTCCCTGGGTTCGAGAATGGCGTGATGGGTCCGGAATTAATGGAGACGTGTAAGAAGCAAGCTGCTCGATTCGGAACTCGTTATAAGCAAAATATCGTGGCGAAAGCAGACCTTTCCTCCCGCCCCTTTCAGCTAGAGCTAGACAATGGTGAGAAGATTAGATGTAAGACCCTAATCTGTGCGACCGGAGCTTCAGCGAAATACTTGGGGTTAGACCGTGAGCGTGAAATGATTGGCAAAGGGGTTTCAGCCTGCGCAACTTGCGACGGCTTTTTCTTTCGGGATCAAGACATCGCAGTGGTTGGCGGTGGAGATACCGCAGCGGAAGAGGCAACCTTTTTGACTAAATTCGCGAATTCTGTCACGGTGATTCACCGCCGGGATAAGCTTCGAGCCTCAAAAGTTATGCAAAATCGTATGCTCGGTAACGATAAAATTAAAATGATGTGGGACTCGGCAGTTGAAGAGCTTAAAGGTGCAGATGCGATCGAAGGACTAGTAGTCAAAAACCTAAAGACAGGAAGCTTAAGTGAGCTTCCTGTGACGGGAATGTTTGTGGCAATCGGTCACAAGCCTAATACGGATTTATTCAAAGGTGTCGTGGACATGGATGAGATTGGCTATATTGTGACGAAGGATGGGACAAGAACAAACGTCCCTGGCTTCTTTGTTGCTGGCGATGTCCAAGACAAGGTGTATCGCCAAGCTATTACGGCAGCTGGAACAGGATGTATGGCCGCCCTGGATGCAGAACGCTTCATTGAGGCAAGTGAGCATTAGGTGGAATTTTCATGACTAGTAAGAGTATTTGGGAAGGCAGTGACCTTTACGAACATTCGGTCAATCAACTGGATCGTGCCATCGAGATTGCTAATCTGGATCGCAATGTCGGTGAGCGATTAAAACTTCCCAAGCGCGCAATGATTGTTTCAATTCCAATTCGGCTAGATGATGGCGCTGTACACACGTTCGAAGGTTATCGAGTGCAGCACAACATGACTTTGGGACCAACAAAGGGTGGGATTCGCTTCCATGAGGATGTAAGCCTTTCAGAGGTGGCTGCCCTCTCGATGTTGATGACCATGAAATGTTCGCTAGTAGGCCTTCCGCTCGGTGGAGGCAAGGGCGGCATAAAGGTAAATCCAAATTTACTTTCCCGAGTTGAAAAGCAGGCATTAACGAGACGGTTTACGACAGAGATTCACAATATTATTGGACCTACACAAGATATTCCGGCGCCGGACGTTGGGACAGACGGCCAAATTATGGCGTGGATGATGGATACGTACTCACAAAACCACGGCTTTGCGGTTCCAGGCGTGGTGACCGGTAAGCCTATTGAAATTGGTGGCTCTTTGGGTCGAGAAGAGAGTACGGGGCGTGGCTTAGTATTTTGTACAACAGAAGCAACTGAACTTTTGAAGGTTCCATTGGCTCCTGAAACAACCGTGGCAGTGCAAGGATTTGGTAAAGTGGGCGGTGTGGCTGCCCGTGAAATGATGGAATTAGGGACGAGAGTTGTAGCCATATCCGATGTATCCGGCGGTGTATATGATCCGGAGGGTCTAGATATTGAAGATTGCCTGACTTGGGTGCGCAGGCACAAGTCGCTGGAAGGTTATGAGAAAGGCGCAAAAGAAGCTGCAAAAGGAGGCACAAAAGGTGGTGCAAAAAAAGATACAAAAAAAGGCGCAAAAATCACAAAAATCACAAATGAAGAGCTTTTGGAACTCGATGTAGATATCTTGCTTCCGTGTGCGCTCGATAATGTGATTACAAAAGAGAATGCGAACCGCATTAAAGCGAAAATCATTGGTGAAGGCGCTAACGGTCCGACGTCGGCAGAAGCCCACGAGATTCTAATTCAGAAGAATGTTTATGTGATTCCAGATATTTTAGCTAACGCTGGCGGTGTAATTGTGTCCTACTTTGAGTGGGTGCAGGATTTGCAATCGCTATTCTGGTCAGCTAAGCAAGTAAATGAGCAGTTAAAGTCTATTATCGTGAAGGCGTTCCATGAAGTGGAAGGTACGTCGAGGAAATTCAATTGCGACCTTCGCGCCGGTGCTTTAGTGCGAGCTGTGGATCGTCTAGAGAAAGCGATGCTTTGGCGGGGAGTTTTTCCATAAATTTGGATGCTTAGTCGTTGATGATTACCAGGCAGACTTAAATATCCGAGCCCAATAAGTAAGGCTTAGGATAAAACTGTTGGCCTCCTCGCACTTAGCTAATTTGCAAAAAACAGCGTTTCTCTTTTTGTGACCCACAAACTCTCCATTTGGGAGCTGAAATCGAGTGATCATCAGAGCCTAGGCAACTCCCTCTTGGTAGCCTCTTATGGCAAGGACAGGTTCAATTGGATTGCTCGTTCTATAAGAGACGTCCACTGAGATGCTGGAAAGTCAAAAAATCCTGTCAAAGGCTCCCAGTCTTTATCTATGCATTTATAGGCCTTTTCATATTTATCATTGAAAGCACTTCTAAAAAGTCCTAGCTGACGGTTGGCCTCAAACTTTGCCTGAGCATGAAGTCTTTTTAAAAAGATCCATCCAGTCGTTAAAATCTTTTTCCCAAGATTTTTTAAGTACTGAGATGGATGACGATGATAAACCAGATGCCTCGTCTCCCAATAGGTCACCAGGGGTGTCCGTAAAGGCATTGCCTGAGAGGCCTGTAGTGACGTTTCTTTTCTTGGATTTACCATTTCTAACAACAAGGCGCCTGCCATCAGAGTCTCTTCTACTTCTAGCTGTAGCGCCTGGTTAAGGATTAGAGGACAGCTGCTACACGCTTTTTATGTCATCCACAATATTAGGTATGTCTCAAACTCGGAGGGAAGAAATGAATACTATCGTCAGCCTGCTTATTTATTTTGATGAACTATTTAATTAAGCTTGAAATGATTTTCGTATGCATGTTCTAATTACTCCTGGATTTTATATAAATAGCGATAGCCCGGGGGATAAAATAAAAATGGACAGAAA
>JAAHTH010000065.1_pt2 | contig 89896 bp, 96 predicted proteins | sample 6116091 | NCBI WGS metagenome assembly JAAHTH01 (sample SAMN13939990, study PRJNA603662) | sponge metagenome | isolation source: marine sponge | host: Mycale hentscheli | place: New Zealand | collected 2006 | reverse complement strand
TAAAATCAATATGCCTCGCATTCCAAGAGTGAGTGCCAACCCGACTTCGGTTCAGGCTCGCCCTGTCACACCTCCTGTTTCGGGGCCTGACTTCGGATTGGGTGCTAACTCAACCTTACTCGCAGGAACTTCAAGACACATGGGGCCAATCGGTCAATCGTCAGGTCGTTCTTTTGGAGCCGAAGGTAGCATGACTCCCTTTTAATGGGGGTTAAGTTATGAGTAAAAGATGCCCTGAATGTCGCTATCGTATGGAACACGATGGCGTTGTCGATAATGATGATGTCTATTATTGTGATGTTTGCGGGATTTATCAAAGTTATCCTTTAGAAGAAGAAGCCTTGCTTGCAGCAGAAGGTAAAAACTGTGGTTGCGGAAAAGACCCTTGTGTTACTTATGGTGCTGAAGAAAAAAAACTTAAAATGGTGAGTCCAAGATGTCTCTCTTGTGGAAATGACCGTGCCAATATCGACCATAAGGGTGATAAATTTTGTTACGATTGTTACCACTATGCTGAAACTTTCAATGCTGATTTCCGAACAATGAAAAGAGAAGGTGTAAGATTAGAAGTTTTTGATGAAGGGGGTGGCAATAGAGGATATGTGGCATACATTGAAGGGGCGACATATCCTTTTTTGATTTGGTTCAAGAAAGGGCGACCTGACCTTTCATATCATAACAAGTATTACATTTCATGGCATTTTGATGATGGGAGTGATGAACCGTCAAGAGCAAACTTAAAGATAGAATCATTCGATTCAATCAATGAAGCGGTCAAATGGTTGAAAAATAATCACACCCGAATTATGGAACAACCTGATGAATTGTATGGTGCTGAAACTTTCAATGCTGATGGAATAAGGGAGGGAAAAAGTGGTTCAATTCTCAATTTTGAGTTTGATGAAGAAGACATCTCATGGGAAGATGAGGTGTTACCCCTCATCACAGAATACACAGATGATTGGAATGCTCAAGGCATCGGATTTGGTGAGGTTAGCGTTTCAGTTGGAAGCCCAAGAAAGGTTATGCTTGAAAAACTGAAAGCCGATTTGGATAATGAGTTAGGAGGTTACATTTACTATGGTGCAGAAACTTTCAATTCCTACAAAGTCGCCCCTGAACTATCATCTTATACTGTCGATGAATTAGTCGCTTCTAAAGCAGGGCCACAAGGGTCTGCCTCTTACGATGAAATGGTGTATGACCCGATTGCTCAAGACCGATTGAGTGCTGAAACCTTTGAAGCAGAAGGAAAAGTCGGGAAAAATAAATGGCTTCAAGCAATCTATGATGCAATATATGATGAAAATGACCATTCATACAAAATCATGTATCAACAACAGGGTCAATATGGCTATCCCATTTCAACATCTGCTTCGCTAATTGAACTCTCAATGACGCAAAAGGCATTAGCCGATGGAAAAAAACCTCCGACAAAAAGGCAGGTAAAAAATGGGATGCTCAAGTCAATCAATGAGGTATCGGGAAAAAAATTGAACCCTAAAGGTGGTGCAAAAAACTATGGGGTGACAACAAAGGCATCCTACGAATATAACGGAAAACGGTTTTTTGCTGATTACACGGTTCAAAAACCACTAAGGGGGGCTAAAGAACCATATACACTTACGATACATGGCGAGGAATACTTTGAAAATCCTATGCTTTTTGGGAGCAAATCAAAAGACAATGATTTGCGCTCGTATGAGGCAGAAACCTTTAATGCTGAAGAGTTTAGGGCTGAGGATGCTGAATATCAAGAGTTGATTGAATTGTCTAACGAGGCAAAAGAAAACTATATGGAGTTAGTTGATGAATCTGATATTGAAGAGTTTTGTGAAGAATATGATTTGGACTACAATGATTCTAATGACCGAGAGAGAGCAGTTTCAAAGTATCTTGAACAAATCCCCTTTGAACCACACATCATTGAAGCCTTAGACCAAGATGAGCAAGAAAGATATTATCAATTGAAAGCCATAGTTTATGGTGCTGAAACATTCAATGCTGAGGAAAAAGAGCATCGGGTGTTTTATTCAGTTGTCGATACCGACACAGGGGAAGAAATAGATGACGGTCAAATGGTAGTTGAAGCCTCAAGCATGAAAGAAGCACTTGAAAAGGCTCAAACTATGCTTGAAGAAGGTGCTTATGTGGGCGAAGAATATGAAGTTTATCCGAATGGTATGAGAGTAAGTGCTGAAACCTTTGAAGCAGAAGGAAATACAATTTCTATTCCACATACTTTACTACTTTTAGGTGGTATCTTGGGAGGATTAGGATTCGGAATTTTTCTTACTAAAAAATTAGAAGGCTTGAATCCTGAAACCTCCGACGAAGGTGGTGCTTAATTGTGTCTTCCGCTTTGGAACAACGATTCCCTGATTCCGTGTTTCTAAGAAATACGAAAGGTGAACGGGCTCGCTTCAAGAAAGCAAATCTTGGCAACCGTAAATGGTCGGGGTGGGTTCATCTGCAAAGTTACGGCAAGGCTCCTGCTGTTTTAGTTTCCGATTTGAAAGTAGGCGATTACATCTTATACAACTACGGTTACAAATCTCAAGTTAAAAGTATCACACCTAAAGGTAAAGCCTCGGTAGTAGTGGAAACCGAATCCGCTAAAGACGGTAAAATTTACGACAGAACTTACCGCTTGAAATCTTTAATCCCTATTCTTTCCGATAGGCAAATACAAATTCATCAGCGTTTGAAAAGAAAAGGCTACGCTGCTGAAACTAAAACTAAAGACAATTTGCCTTTGTCATTTTCAACACATAGCGTGAACTCGGCTCTTTGTATAGCGAGCGACCCATATTATAGTGCGGGTCTGTGTTATGACGAAACAAATCATAAAGTGGATAGGACAGGAAACATAAGAGGTTCACATGGGTCGTATGGTGAAGGTGAACCTTCTTGCGTTCATTGTAAGCGTGTGTGGAAAAAAATGACCGATGAAGACAAAGAGGCTTGGAAAAAAGCATTTATTGATTGGAATGATGAATACGAGGTGATTTCTTTTGAAGCCGATGAGGAATTTTACGAAGAATACCCTGCCAAGTATTATCAGACCGACGAAGATGAAGGAGTTTTCTATCTTCCTGCTACCGACTCTTATTGGGTGGTTCAAGGAGAAGACGCTTTGACAAAGGAACAATCAAAAGAACTTGCTTTTGGAGCCGAAGAGGAATTTTACGAAGAATACCCTGCCAAGTATTATCAGACCGACGAAGATGAAGGAGTTTTCTATCTTCCTGCTACCGACTCTTATTGGGTAGTTCAAGGAGAAGACGCTTTGACAAAGGAACAATCGAAAGAACTTGCTTTTGGAGCCGAAGCAGGAACTTACCGCATCAATTGGAAAGATGGTAAAAGAGGCGTGACTTTTGATTACGAAGGTGGCGATGATATGCACTTCGATGATACATGGACTGACTTGTTTTGGGACGCTTCTAACCCTCAAGTTACTGAAGCCCCTGCGAGGAAGAAGAGAGGAATGTTCCGTGGTAAAAGGGGTGCGGAATCTTTTAACGCAGTAGTAATCGCACCTGAAAAGCCTAAAGGTATCGTAGAAAAAGCCTTGGTGAATCATTATCTTTTTCAAGAATCAACTTTAAGACAAGCCCTTATGGAAATTGAAAATCGAGTAGAATTAGGTTTGATGTCGGTAGAAGAAGCCGAAAAAAGGTTAAATCGTTTAATGCAACAGAAAATGCAAAGTGAAAACTACGCTGCCGAAAACACAAGTAAGAAATTGTTAAGTGGTGTATTTATGTTAGTAGCGGTGGCTTCTCTATGGCGAGCCGTCACCGTAACCGAAGACACTTATCTTTTCCCAAAAGAAAATAAATACATGACGATTTTAGGCTCCGCTTCTATCGGGCTCGGTATCTTGGCTTGGAAAGGCGATTCTATACTTGCGGCTTTGGAGGATTAACGATGGATGCTAAGGAAAAAGCCCGTTTGAAAAAATACGAAAAAACCTACGGAAAGGAAGGTGCAAAAGTTCGTAACAGAATTTTCAAGCGTATCTTGAAAAACAAACAAGACGGCACGAAAGCAGGTCAATGGTCGGCAAGAAAAGCCCAATCATTGGTTGAAGACTACGAAAAAGCGATGGGGGAGAAAGGTAAAAAGGCTTACAAGTCAGGTAAAAAAACCAAGTCGCAGAAATCCTTGAAAAAATGGGGCGACCAAGATTGGAAAACCAAGAGTGGTAAGAAATCAAGTAAAACAGGTGAACGGTATTTACCTGCAAAGGCTATTGACTCCTTAACTGATAAGGAATACAAGAAAACAAGTGCCAAGAAACGCAAAGATATGAAAAAGGGCAAGCAGTTCAGCGACCAGCCTGACAAAATCGCTAAAAAAACTGCTAAATATCGCACCGAAGATTGGGGTGACGATGTGGATTGGGAAGACGGTGACGATTCTACGAGTGAAAAAAATCATCGTCCGAAAGAATGGGACGATGTAGATTGGGATGCTGAACAGTTTGCTTCCGAATTATACAACCCTAAAATCGGAACTTACATTACTACGGAACGGCACTATCAACTTTTAGACACCAATAAAGCAATAAAGGCTATGAAAAGAAACGGAGTTGGTTTATTTTGGAATACGGCTGAAACAGACTTACAGAAAGAAATAGAAATTTATCCTGTCAAGAAAATTACGGAAATCAGGGCGGGAGATGAAATAGCCGTTGGGGGGCCTATTGAAGCAAGAGTGTTATGGATTAATCCTGAAACTCGATACAAAGATGATGGTAAAGGGGGTCGAAAAAGAATAAATGGTTACGCTATGGAATTAGAAGTTACGAAATTACCCCCACCACCCACAAATTCTTATTGGGTTAGCCAGCACTCCGACATAAAGGTGGGTGATATTCTTGATAAATTCGTTCATCAAGGAGGGACAAAACTCGGTATGACGCACCTACATTTGGCTAAAAGTTCGTGGGAGGAATCTGCTGCGGAATGGAATGCTGAAGAGTATTACCAAGTTTATCTTTACTATGGTGGAGAATACCCTAATGAAATCCGATACGCTCGGACTTTTAGAGATGCCCGTGTGATTGAATACAACAGCGGAGCAGAACACAGCGAAATAGTTAATCCTCAAGGTAATGTTGTGGATTCGCAAACAGGTAAAGAATATCCTCCGTTGGTTTTCGATGCTGAATCACGACCACGCAGCGTGGAAATTAAACGCAGTAGCAATCCTGAAAAGAAACTTATGGCCGTATTCGAGGATAAAGACGGTAAAAAGATAAAAACTACGCACTTCGGTCAAAGAGGGGCAAGCGACTACACGAAACACGGTGAAAAGGAAAGAATGCAACGCTATCTTGAACGACACGGAGGCGGAACTACTACCAGCACAAAGGAAAATTGGAAAGACCCTACTACGGCAGGAGCCTTATCACGGTGGGTTCTATGGAACAAGCCATCCCTTTCAGGGTCTTTTAGCAACTTTAAAAGTCGATTCGGCCTAAAGGGAGATTTAAAAGTTAGTAAATCTGCTGAAACTTCTCAAGTAGAATCTAACAACCAAATACAATTCTATTCAGGTGTGGTTTTAGGTTTAGGTGCATTCTTGGCTTTACGGACATATTTCCGTGACGAAGAATGAATCCAAGACTTCTTATAGTCTATCTGCCCGATAAAGGTATAGGTGTTACTTATGGCTAAAAGAAGATATGGAAAGAGAAACCGATACGGTAACAGGTATGTTGCTCGTAATACAAAAGGACAATTTATCTCGAATGTTGATGTGGGGCGCAGTTTGAAAGCAGACAAGCGTAGAACTGCTAAGAACTACAAAGGCGCAGGTTACGGACAACAGGGTGACACTCAAAAGAAAAGTTTCTTCGCTCACGGCGGTATGGACTATTACGAAGGTCAAGGCTACAACGACAAAATGGACGAGTCAATGGGAATGTCTCATCGTGAATCCAAGATGAAGCAATCTATGAAAGACCGAAGAGATGAATCCGCAGGAATGGAAAAACACATGAATCGCAGAAAATACTCCCGTGTTGGCACTATGGATAAAAGCGCAGAAATGGGAGTTCCTATGAATTATCCTGAAGGTGATGGTCGCATTCTTGGTCAATCCACCGCTTCTACTAACTTCACCCCTGCTGGACTTCACGCTGAGAATTTCAATGGTGAATCTATGGGTGATTTCAAAACAGGATTTATCACTACTTTCGGAGTTATCGGAGCCCTTATCACAGGCGGTATGGTTCTTAATCTTTTAGGTATGGGTAGCAAATCCGACGAATAATAGGAAGGATGCTATATGCCAAATATCTACAAAGGAGACATCGGATTCACAGGCCAACAGGCTGCACTTATTGATAAAAATAATATCGGTAGTGATTTAAATTATTCTGTGAAATCAGGAAATCTACTTTTGACTAATAACCGAACAGGGGAAATGTTTAGTTACGAAGATGAACCTCAAAAGTTAGAAGACTCTTCCGCAGGTCGCCTAAAGGTAACTACACCTGCACTACATTGTCCTACTTGTGCTTCCCGTATGATTGCTTATGTTCGAGGTAAAAGAAAAATCTCTATCCCTTTCTGTCCGATTCACGGTCATGAGAGTTTAACACAGTATTCCAATCTGTCTTGTAACGCTTTCCGTAACGATGCAGTTCGCCATTTTGAAGCCGAAGACGACCCTGATTTCGATTCTGCGAAAGCAGACCGCAACAAAGATGGGGAAATTTCTTCATGGGAACGCAAAGTAGGTAACGCTGTTGCTAAAAGTATGAGAGAACAAAAAGCGGCTGAACTAACAGGTTCCGAGTTTTATCCTGTCGGAGAAGGCAGAATCATTGGGTCTATCACAGGCGATTCACAGTTTTCACCTTTAGGTGCTAATGCTGAAGAAGATGTTTATTACTCAGAACGCCAAACTACTGATTTCGGTATGGTAGGTTCAGGAAATGATTTTGCTCAAAATCGTGCTGAAATGATGGGTGAAATGTCTCAAAGTATGTCAGGTGGCCGTATGTGGGTTACTACGGCTATGTTGGCTATTGGTTTTGTAGCAGGGTTGGCCTTTAAAGATATGAAGAAAGACACTTCTGTTGAGTGAATTTTCTTTTAACTAAAGTAAGCCTTCTTATAGTCTATCCGACCAATTAGGTTGGAGTTGTTACTATGTCGAAAGTTTATGTTCTCGTCGATGAAAGACTTATGGCTGCTAAAAACGCTAAAAGAAGTCGTCACCCAAGACATTTCATAGTTGCAGCGTATTCCACGATGAAAAATGCCCAAGAAGCCGCAGATGGGTATCTTGAAGCCTTGAGTTTCGCACCCGCAGGTAACGGTTGGAAACAAGGAAAACTTAAAGGTGAAATCGCCAAAACCGAAAGCAGCGGCAAAAAGTCCGATAAATACGGCGTTCTACACTCTACTTACCGTGACGATGAAGCCGTCTTAGGACACCTTCGCATTTTAACTCTTACCGTGAATCAACCTCCTGAAGATGAAATTGATTACATGACAGCAGAAACTTTTGGTGCTGAATCCAAGTTCGATAAATTAGCCAAAGAAATCGCTGCGGATTATCGTAAAAAGGGTAAATCTCCTGAAGAAGCGATGGAAATCGGTGAGGCTACTGCTGCAAAAATTGGCAGGGCTAAGTTTGGAAAAAGAAAGTTCGCCCGAATGGGTAAAAGTGCAGAATCCGTTACCAACTTCAAGGGTGAAATGAAAACCTTAGTTCAAACTTATGTGGAACTGCTTTATCCTGATGATTTAGATATGCAAGATGCAATTTTTGAAAACATCACTTCAGGAAAAGAATCCGTTTCACTTAAGGAAATGCAAGATTATGTGGCAACTCGTTCTTCTTGGTATGCTGAAATCGAAGCGGTAAATCCTTCAATGGCAGTAATTCACAATCAAAACGATGATTTCGTTGGTTCAATTGAAGTTTTAGATGATAGTGACGACCCTGATAGTGTGGAAGTTTTCGTTAATGACGACCAAATGAATGAAGTTAGTTCTACCAACTTATACGAAGACGGCCAATTTTGGGAAGATTACGATGCTGAAACCTTTGAAGCAACCGATGTTGGAAAAAGAATGAAATGCAGGGGTTGTAGTCAATGGGAGTTTGTTAGGGGTGTTGCTATGAACAATTTCCTCCAAGATGATAAAGGAAAATGGAGATGTTATAATTGCCTCTATGATAAGCCAAAACATAAGGTTGTTGTTATTGGAAGAGGGAAACATAAGCCTTTTGTTTCGGAGGCGGAAACCTTCAATGCTGAAAATGAAATCATGGTTCACCAACTCATTAGTCCTTATGAAACGGGCGGTTATTCTACGACCTACATTTACCGTGATGAAAAGGATTTGATGGATGCTATTTGGCATGACCACGCTTGCGAAAGAATGGAAACTTATGAAGAAGAATATCCTGAATACGATTGGGATGGTTACATTGATTCGGACGAAAATCGAGCCATATTTGACAAAAAGACTAAAGATATGTCAATAGATGAGATATTGGAATACAGTCATTTGGACTATGACCTATACTACAAAAAAATCCCTCTTAATTTAGAAGGATTTAGTGTTGATGGGGAATATGGTGACATTAGAAATTTAACTCGAAATAGTGGCATTCTTCGGGCGGAAACCTTCAATGCTGAAAGGCAAGTTTATGTTCTAAGATTTGGCGACCCTATGAGATATGGTAAAGCCGTTGAACTCCCTTTCTTAACAAAAAATGAGGCTGAAAGGTATGTGGATATGCACATTAGACCTTGGAATAAAAATCATCCTTGGGATGAAATAAATTATTCTATTACACAGGAAACTCAATTCAATGCGGAAACCTTTGAAGCCCAATTAAGTTTCGATAGGTGGTCGAAGGACGAAATGAATGAAGAACTTCACGGAGGTCGTGATATGAACTTTGAGGATTGGTTGGAAGATGAAGTTCACACTCACGGCAACATCCCACTAAAGGAATGGGGTGATGAAGAAGAAAGCGAGTCTGAACACCAACACGCAGAATTCAATGCGGCTAAGGGAATAGACACCTACGCTGAACCTTTAGATGAAATCGGTTCGTTTTACAGTGGTAAAAAGGGTATCGTCAAAGTAGTAGGATTAGGTTCTTTAGTTGCGGCTGGTATTTGGATTACCAAGAATAAATTGTTAGAGTGAGGTGAACATACATGGCTAAGAAAACTGTTTCTATCGGAAAGAAAAATGCGAGAAGACGAGAGAAGGATTTCGGAGAAGAATTAGGAGGTCTACCCGTTTCTATTCGAGGTGAGGCTCCACTTCGTATCATCATTGGTGGCCCACCACATTCAGGAAAATCTACTTTGATGCACCTTTTAGAAGACAAATTCAATGAGTATGGAGTTCCTGTGGAATTAGTAGATATGGATTTATCCGCACCTACCGATTTGCGTAGTAAGGAAGGTTTTACCGTTACAAGAGATAAGCGTGAGTGGACTCCTGAATTAGCAGAAGAAGCGGCAGGAATTTTTATGGATTCCGATGCTGAAGTCGTGCTTGGCGATTCCGTAGGTTTAATTTCTTCAATTACTGAAATCCTATCACAACCTGCTGATGTGGCAATTTTAATTGCATCAGGTAACAAGGGTGACGACCATGAAGTGTATAAGCAAGTTATTAGAAAATGGAAGGATTTCTTTACAGATGTAGATACCCCTCTTTTAGTAGTAGTTCGTTCTTCTTTAAATCCTGACGACTTATCTATGTTCGACCCTCAAGACAATTACGGAGTAGTAGTAGGGCTTGACCGTAAAGCCTTTGAAGATGGCGTTATCAATCCTCAAGATGCGTGTATCGAAGGAATGGTTTTTGAAATAGGACAAGCCTTTGATTTGGTATTTACCTCGCCTATGACAGAAAAGCATCGTGCTATCATTGAAGCGAAGTGGCCGAGCGTAAAAGATATTGATACTTGGACACCTGAAAATGCTACGAATCTTAGCCCTGAAAAAAGGGCTTTTCTGAGTAACCTTGAAAGGAACTACTTCGAGCAAAAACGCCGAGATAAGTATCAATTGGGTGATGAATACCGTGCAGAAGAAAAAGGAAACACCGCATCAGGTCACAAAGTTGAGTATGATGATGGTAGTTTCTACATGGAGTTTGCAGAACCGATTCAAGGCTATGATTCAGTCGGCGGAAGTTGGTATGGTGGCGATAACGAGTTACCTGATGATATTGATTTACAAGTGTATCACGCTAACGAGGATTATGACGATTTTGAAATCTCGATTAGCGATGTTGAATCCTATGGTGTTTCACAGAACAAAGGAAACAGATGGCGTTTAGATAATGATAGTCGTGGAAATGGGCCTGATATTTTCGTAGATATGAGCGATGAATTAGTCGAGGCTATTGAAGAAGGTTTGAATTGGATGCTTGGCGACCTTGAGAGAATAATGGGAGTAAGATACGGTGCAGAAACTTTCAATGCTGAATATGAATTTTGGTCGGTTTGGAAAAATGATGATGATTACGATAGTATTTGGGATTTCGATTATGAAGACAATGCAATAGAGTTTTATGAGAAGATGATAAAAAAACATGGTGAAGATAGTTACTTGCTTTTTGGAAATGATGGAAAAGGCGGAGTAGTGGAACTTGAAGTAGGTTTTGAAGCAGAATCTTTCAACGCCTACACTACACGATTCCAAAGGGGAAATAGGAATACAAGAGATAAAATTATCGGAAGAGGTAGGCGCAGCGTTAAAAACGACCCCGAATATCAAAACTTTCAGAAATATGCTTTAGGCGGTCTAAGCGTTTTAGGTGCAAGTTTATTATTCCTTAGCACTCGTAAATCATCCAACAAAGAAGTGTGAAAACAATGTCTTCATACCCTGAAGCCCGACCTCGAAAAGATTACTATGATGTGGTAGATATTTACACATTAGGTTCTAAAAAGGTAGCAGAATTGAGTAATGGAAAATTAGTATTTCTTACTCCTGAAGAATACCAACAAGCCCGTCAAGGTGTTTTTCAACACTACGCTGCTGATAAGCACCCTAAAGGGGGTTACACAGTAGACCAAATTATTGATTCAGCAGCAGGTGTGCAAGGTAGAGAGACTTACGGAGAATCTTTAGCCTACGACCACGGCAGGGCTGAGTTTGAAAGCGAGCCTTCTTATAGTCTATCTGCCCCATTAAGTCAAGGTGTCAGACCTATGAGCAATAATAAAATGATGATGAATGGAATAGCGATTGGAGTGGCTGCACTTATTGGTTTTAATTTTGACCGAATTGTAAGTATGCTACGAGGTGGAAAGGTTGAAGACGAGCAAGCAGCAGAATCAATGCAATCCGCAGCAAATCAAGGTTTCATGGAATCTTGGACGGGTGGAAACTCAGGAAACCCTGCTGACGACCCAAGAATGGAAGCCAAGACCATGCAAGGCGCAGTTGAAGACGAACCTCAAGTTAAATACAACTACCAACCCTTCGCTGGCCCTTCACAAGTATTCCATGACGAACAAACCCGCCAAAAGAACTTCTTCATTTACTGAGGTGTTCAAATGGGTTGCGGTTGCCAAGGAGGAAATGATATGAAGCAGTATAACGCTGACACCGATGATGCTTCTGTTACTAATCCTATTTGCGATAGTAGTCCTGATACTTATGCTCGACAAAGACGATTAAATTCCAGCCTTATGACGGGTGGTTTGTTTGGAGTTGGCAGTTTGCTTTACTTTTTCGCTACTCGAAAAATGAGTGGTATCAGTAACAGTTTGATTACCAGCGCAGGAATTGGTTCTGCGGCTCTTTTAGGAAACTACACAGTTTTAGGAAATTCCACTATGGATTCTGCTCGAACAGAATACGCAGAACTTTGCCCTGATTATACAGGGGGCGGCAACACGGGCGAAGAAGAAGTAGACAATGCCGACGAACAACCTTGAGGTGAAAAAGAATGGCTGTAAGTTACGATACTTCTTATCCTCATGTCGAACCTTTCTATCAAGATACTGAAAGGTCTGCTGGCGGTAGGCTATCTTATATTGAAAACAGCGATTACGCTTGGAACGCAGAAACATTCGGTGCGGAAACCTTAATGTCTGATGCTCAACATTCTGTTATTCTCGGAAGTGTAAGTTTTCTTGCTATGAAAGCCTTTAAACAAAATACCCGAACTGCTGTCGCACATTCGGCTCTTTTAGGAGCCGCTGCGTTTATCTACATGGGGCTCTTTGGCCGAGGACTACCTACTGAATTAAAAGGTTCTCTCGTTCAAAGAGGTGACGAGTAATGGGTTTCAATAAAAACTGCACCGTTTGTAAAGGAACGGGTTGGATGCCGAAAAAAGGCAGCCCTGAAGATGCTGAAACTGCCAAGTTATTCGGCCTTAGCGTAGATGAATTAACACTACAACCCTGTAATGCAGACGGAAACGATATGGGTTGTTACCAAGCAGAAAACTTCGGAGGCGACCCTGAAGGCAAGTTAGCCAAAGCCCTTGAGAGAGCCCGTGAAAAGGCTAAACAACCTCGTAAGCCTCTCAAGATTGAGCGATTAAAAGCAGAATCTCCACAAGTTGATGATGAAGGAATGTTAGGTCGCATCCGAAAAGTTAGAATTGTAGGTATTGAAGATAACAACGGTAAAACGGATAGAAACGGCAATCCAATTCAAGATGTTTATTTTTACCGAGATTTGCTTGATAGCGGAGAAGCCGATTGGAGAATCCATACCGATTCAGAACGAACATTCCTTTCCCGATTCAAACCCGATAAACAAGCCGCAGAATCCTTCAATGCTGATGATGTGAGGCTCAGACCTTGCGTTAAGTGCAACGCAACAGGTCGATTGGAACTTGATGAACCGTATTTCCCTGTGGGGAGTATTCATCCTCGATATACCATAGATTGTGATGAGTGTTTGCATGGTGTGTATGAGGACACTTCGATTCCTTATTCGGATAAGGATTACCACCCCTTTGATGCTGAAAACCGACCACCATCCTACATGGCAGATTCCGATGCACACAAATTAATGGAAGCCTCATGGCGTATCAATTCTTTTGTAGAATCAACAGAAGAATACCCTCAATGGTGGAAATCTAAACTTTCCGTGGCTGCTTCCAATGTTGATAATTTGGCTGATTATCTTGATTACGCTATGTCGGACGATTACGATGCAGAAAACTTTGAAGCAAGTAGATACTCCGTAAGTTTAATAGAAGAAGAAGGAGTGCCTGATTATTATCCTCATTTGGCTCCTGAAGCCACCATAGTTCAGGGTCGAGGACGCTATCGTTTCAATCGCTATGGGAGTGATGGTATGACTCATTTGCAGTATCGTTTCGCTACGAAAAATGCAGCCATTGAATGGTTGTGTTATCAATCACACACCTATATTTGGGTAAAACCTAACCAACCACAGTATGATTTCCCACCTAACACACATCCCTCTCTCATCAAAAAATGGTATAAATCTGAATCTTTTAGAGTAGAAAACCGCAGCCTCGCTAAACGGTCATGGGATGCTCTTAACAATGTGGAAACTGCGGTTGGAACCGTAGGATTAGCCCACATGATAGGATTAGGTGCTATAATTGGTGGCAGTTTCGCTTTCCTAAAAGGGAGAAAGTCAAATAGTAAAACTGAACAATAGTAATGGAGGACATAGAAATGGCGCAACTACGAACAACAGAAATGGATTACGAAGGCATGGGCGATAGAGTATTCCAGCAACATCAACAAATCATGGAAACTCTTCGTGACCAAATACCTACGGCAGAATATAATCCTGATAATTACGACCCTAAATCAACTCAAGGTAGCGTTTTCGGGGGTGGGACTACACACTACTCTAATGGGAACCGACCTGAGATGGTAGTTAATCAAGGACAAATGGCTAACAACCCGTCTTTAAATCGCACAGGTGCAGTTCGCTCAGTTTTCGATTTACATAGTAATGAAACTACTTACGACAGCATCCCTCTAAGCACACCTGTCACAGCGGCTACGGCTTACAATACTCCACTAAGAATGACACAACCACCTCAAGACGCTTCTAATGCCCAATATAAGCCTAATGAACTGTTGTTGATTAAGGATTCCCGCACTAAATCAGGAAGTCCCTTTTAGGGGGGCTTAAGATGCCATTCAAGTCGAAAAAACAGGAAACTTATCTGCGGATAAACGAGCCTGAAATCTATCAAAGGTGGAAACGCCGATACGGACTTTATCAAGGAGCCGAAACCTACAAAAAAGGCACAAAAGGGCCATGTTGGGAGGGCTACACTTATGTTGGCGATACGCCATACAGCGAAGGTTCGTGTGTGAAAAACGCCGAGTATTTTCAATCGGAAACCTTTACACCACAGTCAGATTCAGAAGTTTATAATTTAATGGAAGCCTTTGAAGCGGCAGGTTATGAAATCTTACTTGTAGGAGGTGTAGTCCGAGACACTCTTTTAGGATATTCGCCCGCTGATTTCGATTTTTCTACTGATGCTACACCTAATGAAGTCGCTGAAGTGATAGATGCTACTCCTAATTACAAGTATATTCGGGGAGCCCAAGGAGAGCAAGCAAAAAGAGCCTTGACCTCATTAGTGTTAAGTCCAAGTGGAGAAGTTTTTGAAATTACTACTTACAGGGCAGATTTAGGTTACGAGAATGGTAATAGAGCCCGACCTATCGCTGTTCCTGCTAAATCCTTCAAGGAAGATGCTGCAAGAAGAGATATAACTATCAATTCAATGGGTATGACGAAAGAAGGTGAAATAATAGATTACATGGGTGGGCTTGAAGACTTAAACAAAGGAATCATTAAAGCCGTAGGCAATCCTGCGGAACGATTTACAGAAGACCCTCTTCGTATGATTAGAGCCTTACGATATTCAACTCGTTTTGATTTTCCTATCGAGGCTGCTACTTATGATACTATTGTGGAATACGCACCTTTAGTAAATTCTTTATCAGGTCGAAGACTTCGCACAGAAATAGGGAAGGTTTTAATTCAACCTCATGGTTATGAAATGCTGATGGAAACAGGCATTCTACCCACTCTTATGCCTGAATTTCGTAATATGGAGCAGTATCATCACCGATTAGAATATCATCCTGAAGGTTCACTTTACAATCACTACATAGAAGTCTTCAAAGAATTTACCAAAATACCTGACCGCACAGAATTAGGGGCTTGGGCGTTATTGTTTCACGATATAGCGAAACCTCAAACCGCTGAATGGAATGAAGAAGGAAAGTATCATACCTTTTACGGACACGATAAGCAAGGGGGTCAATTGGTTTTAGAAAATTATAATAATTCTAATGGCCCTTTTGAGTTTTCTAAAAGAGAATTACAAGCGATTGCATGGACTACTGACCATCACTTGGGTAAGTTTTGGGACATGAAAAAACCCCTGAAAGTTTCCACTATGCGGAACCATGATTCTTTTCCACTTCTTGTTGAAGTTATCAAAGGTGACATGATGGGTATTCGTCGAGGGGGTGACGACCAATTACAAGTTCGCTTGAAAGAAATCAATGAAATTACAGATAAGGTGGAATCACAGAAGGCCAAAGCAGGAAACAGACCGAAAGGGTTTGCTCAACAAGTTATTCAACAATTAAATGTTCAAGGAAAAGAAATCAGCGAAGTGTTGGCCGCAATTGAAGAAATGGTCGCCACAGGACGAGTTAAATCTTATGAAGAAGCCCTTGCTGTATTGAAGTCTGAAAAATCGGCTGAAACAACACCTTTCATTGAATACGGTGATGTTACGATAAAAAGTAGAGAGTTTGATGATTCCACAGGGCGTATGGAAGATGTTTATGAACCTGTAACCGACCCCGATGCGAGGAAATCATGGGTAGGTCGTGTTGTTTATGACCGATTCCGCCGAAAGGGTAAGATAGTCGATGAAGGTTGGGCGAAAGAGAACGGAGAAATTGCTTACAAGGTGTGGGTCATTAAGATTGATGGTGGCGGATATATTCAGGTTTTCGATACGATAAACTATTATTTGGCATATCCTAAATTCGATTCCTACGGGATATTGTGGCAACCTGAGATAGGTGGTCAATGGACTCTTTTAGGAGATTCAATAGGAAGTATCAACGCTTACGGTATGGAAAACAATCGTGTGTCTTTCCCTTCGTTCCCTGAAGATAATGGCCCTGATTTTAGTAAGCATAATTGGAAAAGGTGGATGGCATGGAACCCTGCGACCTTGGAAGATTGGGCTCGAATCCGAAGTGAATTGGAAATGCCTCGAAGCGAATCACAGAATCTTATACGAAATAACAAGGGTGAATATCTTCGTAGACGACAAGCAGGGCTTTATGGTGGGCGAAACTGCGATTACTGTAACAACCGAATAGAAGAAAATTTGATGGATGAAATGCGGGAACACTACGAGGTGGGTGACACAATTTATACAGATATTATGTGTCGTGATTGCGCCGAAGAGTCCAGCGATACTGATTACGAGTATTTATGGGAATTTTTAGAAGAAGAATCTGAGAAGGCTTGGGAACGGGAAAACAATAAGAGCCCACATTACTTGTGAAGCAAACCCCCTTATAGTCGCACCGAACAGTAATAGTGGTGAAGCCATGAGTAATCAATATGCTGTGGCTGTAATTGCTCCGAATACAAATGGTGTGACAGGAACAGTTCATTTTCAAGAACGCAAGCGTGGCTTAGAAATAAAATATGATATTCAAGGTCTAAAAGATGGTGAGCATGGATTTCATATTCATGAATATGGAGATTTAACTGATGGATGCACTTCAGCGTGTGACCATTTCAACCCATTTAATAAAACTCATGGAGGGTTGCATTCTGAAACGAGGCATGAAGGTGATTTAGGAAACATTATTTCGGAAAAAAATAAAGCATACGGAAAACTTATCGCACCTAATTTAAGTTTGGATTTCAACAAAAAAACTTGTGTTGTTGGTCGCATGATTATTGTTCATGAAGACCGTGATGATTTAGGTTTAGGTGGCGATGCCGAATCTTTGAAAACAGGAAACGCAGGTAAAAGGTTAGGTTGCGGTGTCATTGGATTACAAGAACCTCCCAAAAACTCAAGTAGTGGAGCCGCTGAATCTTTAATGAGGGCAGAAAGAAAACCTAATGAGTCTGTTGCTGATTGGCAAAAAAGATACGATAAAGAAAGTCTCGTAGAATTGCTAAAAGCGACAACTTATACAAGTATGGTATTCGGTTTAAGTGGAATCTTAGGTTTTTTCATGGCTCCAAAATTGATTAAACAAGGAAGTGAAATAATGGGAAAATTTGATTTTGATAATTTATTGCCTTTGAAAAAGGAAGACCGCCCTGATGGAGTTATCACTTTAGGAGGTGTTGAAACTTATGAGGATTTCGCTCAAAAGGAAGTAGGTAAATATCATCAACATGGAGCAGTTAATCCTTTAATGTCTGTCCTTGGTAAAGGTGGTAAAACTGCTCAAAGTATGCTTTCCGCTGCTGAAACTTTCGGTTCTGAAACCTTTGCCGTAGAATCTTACATGGTTCCCGAAGGAACTGTAACCGAAAACTTCGGTCAAACTTTTAAACCTCCTGTGGAACCTGATTGGATGATGCGTCAAGAACTTTCAGCCTTAGAATCAGCCTTCCCCAAGATACCTGTAAAAGTTCCTGCACAGAAATTAGTCGCCACATCTTCATTACTTTCACTTTCACCCTTCGGAGTTTAATTGAAGCGAGCCTTCTTATAGTCCTTCAGTTAAATTAAGATGATTGCTATGGCGAACAATGTGGTTAATGCTTTAAATTTTGTTGCCCTCTTCACAGTAGGTGTTGTTGGAGGCCACGCAGCCATCTCAATGTTGAACGATAAAAAGAAGAACATGGCGAGTGAAAATTCACCTAACCCATCTGATGCGGAGAGCATGATGTATGAGGGAACTGAAGCCAAAGTAATCATCCCATATTCACTTGATTCAGGAGCCCAAGGCTCACTATACCGTGATAATGTGTGGGAAGGGCAAGACCATTTTCCTTTTGAAGGAGAAATGTATTCTCGTCCTGCGCTTACTACTTTAATGTATGATGCTGCTTACGGTTCCAGCCCTTCAAGAACTATTAACCTACCTTACAGGATGCACGAAAATGAACCTGTAAGCCTACCAACTCTAACTGTTGCAGGGTCTTACGCTATGGGTTCGCCCACTACTTTAGAATCTTACGGTGCTGAAACTTTTAACGCTGACCACGAACAAGATGTTCGAGTTACAGGAACCGCTTTGACAGGGGAATGCCCCCGTGATATGAGATTTGATTCTAAAAGAGGTATTTGCATTCCTACCGAACAACCTCAACGAGATTACGGAGCCGAATTCAAAGCACATGGAGGTTCTCACGCTCACACCCCTATGACGCAATACGCATCCGAAGCCACACCGCAAATGCAACTCGGTGATAAATTGGAAGGTAGTCAAGACAATTTCATAGAACAAAGCACCGATAATTGGGTGGGTGATAATTGGGAGCAAGTAGGTTATCATCCTGATTCTGCACATTTCCCTTTAATTAGGCCAAGAACTAATAATCCTGTGGTTTCCGATATGATTAACAAGGTAAGTTCAGTTGAAATGCCCGCAGCCCAACATCTTAGTGTAGGTCGTGACAGTGTAAAAATGTATGAACCTTACACATTTATGAATGAGAATCCTAACTTAAATGCACAATATCGCCCTACTGACACACAATTCGGTGAAGATAACGACACAATGACTCGTCGTGAATGGCAATCATCTAACAAGATTTTTGATTACACCGACCAAACGGTGCAAACACAAAGTAAGTATGGAGGCTTTCGACAAACACTTAGAAGAGTGTGAATCTTCTTATAGTTGAAAGGGTAAAGTAGGTTAGGTGAATCACATGAAGGCAATTTTATTTACCAGCAATATGGCTTGGAACAATGACCGCACCGATAATTTCAATAACGCTATTGTTAAAGAAATTTCAGATTTGGATGAAGAAGAAAAAGAAACATTCTACCCTTGCTCACTTTACTATGAAGTAGGTGCAAGAGATGATACAGGTTTTGAAACTCTAAAGATTGAAAACACTTCTGTTGATGGGCCTGACGGCTCACCTATCAAAGTATTTATCGTTACTACGAAAAAGCCTGACGGCACAATTTTCAATGCTATGCACCCTGACCCCCGTGATATTGATACAAGAGCGCACGATTGGGCTACATCAAAATTTGGTGGCGAAAAAGGTGATGCCATTTCTTTTAAGATTGATGAAGTTAAAACTTACAACAAGGTTAATCGCAAGGAAGTTGAAAAAGAACTTAACTCCATGATTAGTGATATTCGTGGTGAAGAAGATGATGCTGCTTCGGAATTTTTCCCTGTCGGTGAAGGTAGAATCACAGGAGCCATTACAGGCGACTCACAATTCACACCATTAGGTGCTAATGCTGAAGAAATGGCTTCGGAGTTCTCCGTTGAAAGAATCAACCCTACCGTGGTAAGCGGTTCTGATGATGTAAGAGCCGAAGAATTCGGTGCAGAAAACATTGAAGCCACTGATGTAAATTTGATGGACGGAATGGCTATGCCTGAAGGCTCAGGTTCCGTTATCGGTCAAGCAACTCCTGAAACTGATTTCACTCCTTTTAGCGTTTCCGCTGAAAGTTGTATGAAATGTGCTGAAACCTTTGCAGCCTGTGGTTGCGAGGACAAATCGGCAGACACCTTTTTCCAAGGGGCTGAAACTTTCGAGGCTCATGTGATGCCACTTGGTTCAGGCTCCGTTACAGGTCAAGCCACTCCTGATACTGATTTCACGCCATTCGGTTCAAGAGCAGAACATTTCGCTGCTTATGATGATGAGATTAGTGACAGACAAGTTTGGAAGATTAGAAAACTTGGTGGAAATCCTTCAAAGGTTTCAAATCGTTCTCAAGCATCAGATTATATTAAAGAATTACAAGGCCGTGAAAGCGGAACTTGGAAGGCTGAACAAGATGTTCCTTTCGGCGTTGTCGGAAGAGGTAATGATTTCGGACAGAATCTCGCAGAAAGTGATTTTTACGAAGCCGAGTTGTATAATGAGCAAGTTGTTCCTTTCGGCGTTGTCGGAAGAGGTAATGATTTCGGACAGAATCTTGCTGAAGATTTCGGAGCAGAAAGCAAAGGTATGATGAACATGGTTTTCGGTATGGGTCTTGCTCTTGCAGCAGGTATCGGAGCGAAAATGATGATTGACCGTATGGATAATACTGAAGAGGCTCCTGATTCCGAGGAACCTTCCGAAGAATCTGAGGAAGCCCCCGAAGAGTGAGGGGATTGAATGAGTCGTAAAACCATTGGTTCAAAATTAAGCACAGCCATTGTAAAAGGTTCTGATACTTTCGGTGACGACGCTACCACTCTTGCTTTTAGAAAAACGGCGTTGAACAGTCTTAAGGTTGCTTTCGACAATTCCGACAGTCAAAACGCAAAAGCCTTATTTGCGAACATTGATTCTACTGTTAAATCTGATATTTTAGGTGGTAATTTCAACCAACAATCAACAAAGGCGTTTCAAAAACTTCTAAGAGATACGGCTAATGACACACCTGATGTTTTCGACAGTTTCCTTGTTAAACTGTCCGACGCTGACAAAGGGGCTTTTACAAAGTTTATCGGCACAATGGATGATGTTACTCTAAGAGCCTACTACAATGAAATAGGTGAAAGCGCAGTTGGAATTACTCTAAAAGAAAGATTAACGCAAGCCGCTGTTACCACAGGTAGAAGTGCAGATTTCTTCTCAGGTTCAAGCGGTAGCGGTGCAACAAAAGATGAAATTAAAATTTTATTCGCTAATGCTGCGGGTCGGGCAGGTGTAGATACTGCTGACGATGCTGCTACAAAATCTTGGTTAAAAGGAGTTCTCGGAGTTGGTAAAGCAGGTTTAGCGGTTGCCCCTGCCGCTATCGGAATTTACTATTTCATGAATATCGCTCACGCAATCACAGGTATGTCGTATTTAGATTTAGCGGCGGCTCTTTTGAACCCTGCTTCACTTTTCGATGGTGATAGTAGCGACAGTGGCGATAATGGCGATGATGATGGAGGTTCCAGCATTCTCAGCACTCTTGGAATAGTCATGGTCGGGTTAATGGGTATCGTAGGGATTACCTTTGCAGTTCGATTATTCAAAACCGTGACAGGTTAAACTGCACCTATTTCTTTTCAAGAATAGCCATCGCCTCTTTGTAGCGATTGCGAATAGTAACTTCAGTAATTTCCAATTCACGGGCGATTTGTCTTTGAGTTCTTCGCTCACTACATTCTACGCAAGCGATGTAGATACAAGCGGCTACAATCCCAATAGGGTTTCGACCTTGATTCATACCACCTTGGAAACATTCTTTCATCAATTCCGCAGCACGATTGCGAACTTTAATGCTTAAACTAAGGGCTCCAATGTATCGGTCAAGATATTGTTCAGGAGATGGTGGGCGCATTCTCTTTAATCGTAGGATATGCTTTTTTAGAGTGTTGTAGTTGCGAGCGATTTCTTTGCGCCCTGTTCGAGTTAAGTCTGCAATTTCATCTAAAGAGCGTGGAACTTGCACCATGCGACAAGCCGTATAAAGTGAGGCAGCAACCATACCTTCAATAGAACGGCCACGAATAAGTTGTTTATCCACAGCATCACGATAAACTCGGACGGCTTCTTCGTGAACCGACTTAGGCAAACTACCTCGACTTACCACTCGTTCAATATCACGGAGAGCCACAGCAAGATTGCGCTCTTTATTGGTAACAGTTTGTTGATTGATGCGCTTCAATACGAAACTTTTTCTGCGGTCAGCAGGTTTAGCCTCCATTGGATTAAAAGTAGTAGGCAAACCTCTATCGGCGTAAAGGTCGGAAATAGGCGCACCGTAATGAGCATTATCTACCGAAGGGTCTTCGGAACTGAAACGGCGAGTAGGAGCCGAAAGGTCAATTAAGTTTTCTTCTACAAGACACCCACAATTAAGACAAACGACTTCGCCTCGTTCCTCGTCTAATTCAAAACCATTCACATCGGCATTATCGCAATCTTCACAAATGTAACCTTCCTTTGCTTTAGTAGGATAACCATCTTCATCGAATTTCTCTTCATCTGTAAGTGGGAGTGGCATATTTCTTGCTTCCGCCCACATCTTATCATCATATATGTCTGTTTCATCTTTTTGTTCGCTCATTTTACACACCTTCAGTATTCAATTAGGGGCTCTCGGTATTTAACCTTTACGGTTCCTTCATTAACCATCAATAGAAATCTCATGGTGAAATTGCTACTTACAGTTGTTGCCATACAGTTCGCCCCGATAACTCCTATGAGGTTACTACCTATAAATCATTCGGTCAAATGTCTTTTCTAAAAGAGCGAGCCTTATTATAGTCCTTCTGATTATTACAATTGAGGCTTTACTATGGATTTAGACAACGCTATTGTCACCAGCATGAAACCAAGTGAACTTGAACGAGCAAATCGTCAAATCGAACACGGGTTAGGTCAGCGTTTTGAAATATACTCTACTCCACACCTCAACCCTACACCTGAACAACAAGTATTGCTTCAACAAGTTCAAAGCCCGAATCCTAAACCTAAGTATCATTACGATGAGGTGCGACCTCTACCGTTACAAAAATGGAATTTTGGGGCTTACACTTTAGATTATGATGGCGATTCATACCGATTAACAAAGGCTGTAACTAAATCTGTTTTCTTTGGACTATTTGAACGCTCGGAATCTGTTCCTGTGATTTCCTTTTCAGGCCGTCACGCTAACAACAGATTCATGACATGGCTTGATGATTCATCACTCGCAACCGATACTAAATACTATTTCAATAATGCTGTCGTGAGCCACGAAAATACTTATGAAAAGGTAAGGCAAACTCGAAGCCCACTCGGTAAAAGTATTCAAGAAGTAAATAGTTCTGCTGACTTTTTCACAGGTATTGACCCTTCAGGATTGGTTAATTCTGATTTCTATGGGACATCATACGATTGGCAGACTTCCGTAGAGCATTTACCTGACCTTTAACTTATACGGTAAGTGTCCCGAATAACGGTATGCCTCGAAGTAAAGAAATTCATGAATGGTTAGATGAATGGTCTGCTCACTTAACAGATGCAGACCTTGAACATATTTTTAGAACCCGTGATAGGGGTCGTTTAGAAGTGTGGCTCGACCAACACAATCACAAAATGGAACTGCTGAGAACCGTAGGGTCTGCTCTTGGAGCCTTGACAGGTATTTGTATTTTCCTTAAAGTATTCGGCATTATTTGAGTTAAGACTCATATATCAAGTGTCCCACATATAGTTGGTGCGGAACGCATAAGGTGATTATATGAAATGCCCTGAATGTCTAAAAATGTTTATTACTAAACCTTTTTTAACATTGTTTTGCTCGAAAAGTTGTTACACGGCTTACAATGAAAAACTTAATACTCACAAGGAACCACAAGTTTAAGTGCTTAGAATGGTAGGTATAGTTATGAAGTATTTAATTGAAGGATTAGATGATGTTGGAATTTGGAATAAATTTAACTATTTTGAAGGTAGCATTGGAGAGGTGCGAGAGAAAGCGGCAAATGTTATTTTGAAAACGAAATATATCGGCGTGAGAATAACTAAGGTTTGAATAATTCATAGAAAATAAACAGGTTTTTGAAACTCTCGAACCTCTAAACTTATTGAATGCAATAATCCGAGAGAATTATGATACTCCTTTTAGCGAATGATTGATATACCATCAGCCCCTCGATAGGGGTATGACTAAATGGTTCCTCCCTAATCCTAAACGCCAACCTCCGAAAACTACGGAATGGAAACTTGATATACCCCCTTGCGAGGAAATCAATGATATACAACAATTAATGGAAGTTAAAGGGAAAATAAGTGATACGGTGGCGGAAATGTTCTCAGCAGTTACCTATTATCGGTGGTTAATTAAAAAATATCAAAAGCGAGCAACGGAAATGTGTTTGAAATTAGGGGAACATGAGTATGATAAATCGCCTTACGACCCTTACGCACCTATGATATGTGTTAAATGTCACCATGAAAGAGGCTGAATATGATGGATGTAGAAGTAGTTTGGAGAGTATTTGTAGCATTTATGTTATTTGGTATAGCGGGAAGGATATTTTTCATGCGCCGAGAGTTAAATGAATTTCACGCTTGTTTTCATGATATGGAATCTCGCATTTTTCCTGACTCCCCTACAAAGGAGGGTTCAAGTTCTGCAAGAGTCCTTACTTTAGAAGAATTCATTACTGAATTCGGATTCGACCCACGCCAAAGTGAAGAAAGTGACAATTCTGCTGCGGTGGCTGAATGGGATAATGCGAACAATTAAATGCTTTCTGCCACACTTAAGGGTTGATGAACATGGATTGGGAGTTCTTTTGGATTATTTTAGTAGTTATCGGTTTAGACGGTTATCTTTATTGGCACTTTAATAACATATTTAATATGCAGTTCGATTTAACGAATAAACTTCTTGCTAAACTTCGTTCAGATGCAGATGATAAGACTCTTAATGAAGGAGAGGAATAAGTATGGTTGCCTTGTTTTCTGATGGTAGTTTTACTGTTTTCACTTTACACCTATTAGTTTTCGGAATTCTTTTCGCAGTTGTTTTGGATGCTTTTTGCTCTTACACTGTTCGTAAGAGATTGCGATTGCGATTGGCACAATTGGAACAAGAGAGAGCAGATATGAAGAAATGGAGCATTTCAATTTACGATTATCTTCAAAACTTTAGGAAACACGGGTGATTTTTATGCGTTGTCCTGCTTGCGGTTGGGGTGTAGAAACCGTAAAAGAGTATGAAGAAGATGGTAAGGTAATAGGTCTTTACCGTTGCCTTCACGGTTGCCCTGTCGAGATAACAGTAGTTTCACCTCTTGAATTCATGCGAAAAAAAGGCAAGTGGAATTAAACCAAGCCTTCTTATAGTCGGTCAGAAGAATAAGATTGATTGACATGGTTTTAGGCGATGCGGTATCAGATGTAACTTCAACTGTGGAAACAGGAGCCCGTGATTTGGCAACTGTTCCAACCCTATTAGGTGTAGCAGCCGTTTTATCTTCAGGTGCTATTATCACATCATATATGGGATTGTTCGGTAAAAGGACTCGATTAGTTCGTTTAACTGCTCTTGGTGTTTTCGCATCTTCTCTTGTAGGTTACGCTGCCACAGGTGCAGCAGGATTCTCAGGCGGAGCAAGAAGTGGGGCTCAAGCCTTTAGTGCAACTCTTGGTTTAATGGCTTTCTCACAATTAGTTAGCGATTTGTTAAAGGGTGGACTCCCTAAATTAGAATTCGGAGCAGAAATCGTAAATGAGCCTTCAGGCGATGGTAGAATCGTAGGGCAACAAACTGCTACTGAATCTTTTACACCTTTGGCTGAAGACCCTACTATGAACGACCTCAACATGGATAGAACTACCTACCGCCATGAATATGACCGTGTAGATTATCGTGACTTAGGGCAATTCGCTCCTTTGGATAGTCACCGTTCTGATATTGGTCACGCACCACCTGTTTGGATGGCTGAAACCGTTCCAACAGTATCTCAAACTCCAATGGTGGCTAATGCTTCCACTATTACATCGACAGGTGTTTCCGACCCTGCATTCAATACTTGGGTTCTTCCATCTTTGATGCAAGGTAGTGCTTCGCCAAGCGGTCACGGAGTTATTCAAAACTTCGGAGCCGACACAATGGGTAACAATATGCACTCCGCAGACGGTTACGGCTCGGTTGTAGGTCAATAGGTGGGCTCGTTGCCTTCGACAGATGATTCTGAAGATTCTTTGAGTTTAACTCAATCCTTCACTTTGATTGCAGCCATGATTATTGTTCCTTATGCGGCGTATTCGCTATATGGCGGCTTGAAGTATCTTGGCACTCGGTAAGATGAAAAAGCGAGCCTTCATATAGTCTAAAAAGTTGAATTACATTAGAGCCACTACTATGGCGCACAAAAAAATAAATGGAGATGAACAATATGGCAATGAGAAGTCAAATATATGAATGGACAAACCTCGCACCAGCGGGATTGGGAAGCACACTACAACGAAGAAGCACCGATTCAGTTGTTGCACTAACGAACAACTCGCAAATCAGTATCTTTACAGGTGGCACAGGTTACAACACAACTAAGCCAGCCGAAACAACAGCAACACAATTCGTTGTTATTGAAGATATTGCTTGCACACCTGATGCAGGTTCCTTGAATGGCGGTGCTGTCCAGGTAAGAATCAACACCACAGAATACTTCCAAAACCCCGATGTCACTTCAATGGCAGGTGTTACAGGAACCGCAAGCCCATACCCAAGAGGTATCAGCGACGGAACCAACAATCTTTTGAAGTCTTTCGACCTTTACCCTGATGTTTATGTTTTACCAGGTCAGGTTTGGGACATTCTTTACACTCAGCAAGGTGGCAACCTAACTCGTTCCACAACTGCTGACTGTGTTGCAGTTTTCTGCAAATATACCCTGTATGACGGGCCTGACGCTCTCATCGCAAACAAACTCCTGGAACTCGGTATCACCGTGAATCCTGCAAATGTTGATTGGTATAAGAGAACACTGATTGAACAACAGATGGGCGGAGGCATGGCTTAAACAGCCATCGAGTTTGGAGAACAAAAAATAAATGGAGATGAAAAGTATGGCAATGAGAAGTCAAGTATATGAATTTACAGCAACAGACGCAACAGCGGCAACCGATTCGCAGAACAGTATCTTTACAGGTGGTGCAGCATTCGGTGACTCAATTACAAAACCAGCGGAAACGACAGCAACCCAATTCGTGGTTATCGAACAAGTTGCTTCCACAGGTTCCAACCCAGGTTCTTACAAGTTAGCAGCATCAGGAGTTCAAGGTTACACCCAAGTCAGAATCAACACGACTGAGTATTTCCTCAAACCTGACAACATCCCTAACGATGGTGTCCCTGGCGCAGCAGCACCTTACCCACGAAGCGTTGCATTCCAGCCTTCCTTTAACCTTTACCCTGACATCTATGTGTTGCCAGGCCAAGTTTGGGATGTTCTGTATGTCAGCCGTGGTGCAAACAACACAATTATTCCTCAAGTTTTCTGCAAATATACCCTGTATGACGGGCCTGACGCTCTCATCGCAAACAAGTTGTTAGAACTCGGAATTTCAGTTTCACCAGCGAATGTCGATTGGTATAAGAGAAGCCTGATTTCGGCTCAAAGCGCACCTGCTCCTGCCCCAAGTGCTTGAAGCAAGTCGTAAATGACCCTACACAGGTGATTATATGCTAAATGCACTATGTTCTTGGACTGAAAACCGTGGTGGATTCGCAGTTTGCGCTGCTGTTTCCACAGTTGCAGGTTTGCACTTAATGGCAACCCCGCCACAGAAGGTCTTTAATGTTCTACCTAAGTTCTCTTTTGAGTTCATGGGACGAGAAATGGGCGCACAGCAACTTGTCGGTCTTGCAGCCACCGTTTGTGGTGTCTGCGGTATCGGTGCTTGCTGTATGTGAACACCCGAAAGGGCGTAATTACTAAGAACAGATAGCCTTTAGGCTAACTATGATTCAGCAACCAACTGTTCGAGGAACTTTTTTAAGCCGAGTGTTTCTTGGTTTTGGCGTTCCTTCAGTAGTTTCGCACCTTTTTCAGTTCTGTCAAGCCAATAGTCGTAGTCTTCTTCTACTTCTCTAAGTGCTTCTGACCACTTTCCAAACACAGCATAGTCTTTCACATCAACATAATAAGCGTGATTGTGTGATGCTTCACGAATAGTAGGATAATCTTTCGTTACCACAGGAACTAAGCGAGACATCGCTTCTGAGGCTACTTGTCCGTAGCCTTCGGTTTGAGAAGGAAACATAAACACATCAAGACTATCGTAGAAACCTTTGATGTCGTCCACATAATCAATCAATTCATAGTTTGTGGGTATGTCTATCCCGTAAAAGTGAGATTTATGAGCCAACCTATCGGTGAATGCTCTTTTACCATTACCCCACCCCCCTGCTAACACTCTAAAGTGATAATTAGGGTTATTCACTACGGCATCCACTATCATGTCACCACCTTTAATCCCGATAGGGTTGATAGCACCTATGGTGAAAACCTCGTTGGATTGTTTCTTTTCTGACAGCCACCAACTTTCATCCATTGGGGGGTGAAAGACAAATCCTTTTTGTTCGTGTAGAAGATTGTTCACTACTTTTTTATTGAACTCCGTGATGTAAAGTCGAGCCTTTTCTTCAGGTTCGCTGTGAGTGTGTAAAAATTTATTGTGTTCCTTTAATTCTTCTGCAAGCGTTAAACCTTCTTCATTAGTTTCATCCAACATAGCGTTAAACATCTTTAACACTTCGTCGTAGTTTCTATGAGTGTCCCTGACTTGCATTTCTAAATCTAAAAGAATCACTTTGTCAATATCGTAAGACAAAGTAATACGATTAGGGAACATCCGTTTTATTTTTTCAGTATGAAGTTCACCCTCACGCAACGGTAAAGTTTGATTCAAGTGGATAACTAAATCGAAACTTTCATAATCTACTTGTTGCTCTATCTCTCGCAACCAAGACCCTACTAACTTATCTTTATTAGGTAGGCTGAACATCATAGGTATTATCTTATAATTGTAATCCCCATCCTCGATATAGTTATTTGCTTCTACATGGTTAGTAACTTCAGAAGGGGTGATTCTTAATGTAGGTGCGGAGCCGTTATCCATACCTTCAAGTTCAGGTGTGGCTGTTATACCCCAAGCATCAACTCCTACGGAACACAGGGCTTCTACCAATCTATGTGGATAAACTTCTCCACCACCCCACAAAGGAGGCCACCCTAATGATAAAACTGCTACTTTCATAGTAATCACGCATGGAAAATTAAATGGTAAGCCGCAATCATGGCTGCTGTAACAAGAGCCGAAAACACATTGGCTACAAACTGAACATAAATCTCATCGTGCAAATCGTCATGCACTTCTTTTCCGAACAGAATCCATTTCTTCATGCTAATCGCCTTTAACCCATACCCAACCTATTTGATAGTCTGTGAAAAGAGGTTCTACACCGAGAGCCTCAAAGTATTCTTTTACTAATTGCCCTTTCCCATAATTCCAATCTTCACTACAATCATCTACTACGATGAGAGTTCCTTTTTTAATTAAATGTTGGGCTGCAAGCAATTCTTTCAAATGATGTTCTGCACTACTATTGTCATATCGGTTTTCTTCAAATCGTAAAATATCAAAATCCATAGAATCAAGAAACAATAAATCAACTGTTCCCTCTAACTTATCTAAACAGGCTACGGAATCCGACCACAATATATTCACCCAATCTTCCGTAAGCATATTGGCAATTCGGCAAGCATTAGCGTCACAATCTATACTTGTCAGTGCTGGTAACTTTCTTTCTTTTAATTCTTTTTCTGTAAAACGGGATTTGAGATATTCTTGAAAAATAATTGTAGCACAGCCATCAGAATGTAACCCTATTGAAAGAGGTTTTCGTGTAGTTCCTGTTTCCACAATTCGAGGATTTTCTACACCATCAAGATATTCTAATACTTTTTTCATTGTGCCTACTCTACACCCTAATGCTGCGTAGTTTTCTTCAAATGAATCTGTAAATGTCATAATTGCCACACCACCACTATCGTCGTTCTAATTTATTTTTTTCTAAATCGGCAGCAACCATTCGCTTAACCATTTCTTGTAAATCGGTTTTAGGCTCCCACCCTAAACAGGTTTTCGCCTTTGAAGCGTCACCCCGTAAGACATCTACCTCGGCAGGTCGCATAAATCGTGGGTCTTCAACCACATACGGTTCCCAATCTTTAATGCCGACTTCACGGAAGGCCAAATCAAGGAACTCACGAATGCTAAAGGTTTTACCTGTTGCGAGAACATAATCATCAGGCTCATCTTGTTGTAACATTAACCACATACCTTCAACATAATCAGGGGCGTAACCCCAATCTCTTTTAGACTCAAGATTACCAAGTGCGATACAGTCTTGCAGACCTAAATGAATGCGAACCACACCATCAGTTATTTTACGAGTTACAAATTCAATACCCCTTCTTTCAGATTCATGATTAAATAGAATTCCTGAGCAAGCAAACATATCATAAGATTCACGATAATTTTTTACCATCCAAAATCCGTAAAGTTTAGCCACACCATACGGTGAGCGAGGGTAAAACGGGGTTGATTCCGAAGCAGGATTCTCTACCATTTTACCAAACATCTCGGAAGTAGATGCTTGATAAAAGCGAAGGGGCGGGGCATCCTGCTCTTTTTGATATTCTCTCACGGCTTCTAAAATCCTCAACACTCCAAGAGCATTAACATCACTCGTTTGCATAGGTATTTGCCATGAAGAACCCACGAATGATTGCGCTGCGAGGTTATAGACTTCATCGGGTTTTGAAACCTTTAAAGCACGATAAAGGGAAGTTTGGTCGCTTAAATCGCCTGTGATGAAGTGAAAATTATCGTGAAATTCAAGGTGTGAGGTGTTGGTTCTGTTCGGTTTCGAGGTTCTACGCTCTAAACCATACACAATGTAGCCTTTTTCAAGCAGAAAATCTGCTAAATGACTACCATCCATACCATTGACCCCTGTTATTAACGCTCTTTTAACCATATTATCACCTGAAAAATCTTTCATTAGTTCGTATCGACCACTCTAATGATTCACCTGTGGCTCGCCCTCTTTCTTTTTGCATGACGGCATCGAACCATTCCCAATAAGAGTCTTCTTCGATTTCATCTAACAAGCGAAGTGCATCTATCATATTCTTGTAAGGTAAGCGTATTGTTTCATCATCACCCATATCTTTCTGTTCGGTTGCACCATCTTTAGTAGTTTGATTCGGGTGAGAGCGATAAAAACCGTAAATGCCTTCTAATTGTTTCACATCATTAGGCCACAATTTCATTATCTTGATATTTAATTCGGTGTCTTCCCCATTATACGGAGAATCCCAACCTCCAACTGTTTCCAAAGCCTTTCTTGAGTAAATGTGTGTGGAAGTCATTAAAGGGTTCCAATAAACACGGAACCAACGATGTGTGGGCGAAGTCTTAGCCCAACCTTCGTGATAACCTCCTAATGCTGTTGTGCTGAATTTTTCACCTTTAGGTGAAACGATTTCTACATTAACATCAGCCGCACCCCATAAGAATTTCAAATCAGTATTTTCTGTGAATTCATGCAGATAATCTTCAAGTTTTAAATTATACCACCCATCATCGGAATCTAAAAGTGCGACATAGGAATTGTAACCTGCTCGGAATGCTTGATTTCTTGCATCGGAAATTCCTTTACCTTCTTGTTGCAGAATATGAATCCTTTCATCGTCGTAATCTGCTAATGTTTTACTTGAATGCCACTCATGGTCTTCAGGAGTTCCATCGGAAATGTAGATTTCAAAATCTTGATAAGTTTGATTCAAAACTGAATCGACAGCCTCTCTTAAATGTTCAGGCTCCGTTTTAAACACAGGTATTACCACATCGAAACCTGACATACCTAAAGGTGGGGCAGATGGTATTTATCCTTTAGTATTTGTTATCATCCCCCAATGTTATCGTTTATAGGGGGGTTGTGATTAGTAAGGTTGTGAAGAGTATGAATGCCCTTGAAGACGAAGTTGTTTTAAATCTCATGGGTAGTGATATTCATGAGAGTCAAATAGTTAAAATTTTAAATCTTGTGCGGGACACTAAAAAAGAAACTATGGTGAGTGTAGATTATTTAGTTGAGGAATATCTTGAATGTTCCGACTACAAGCAAAGTGTTACCACATTTATTGAACATGAATCACCGATTAGGCGTTACTGTGCATTTGAAGTTATTCAAGACCAATTCGATATTGTAGATGAATGTTGGTTGAGAGAAGGCAATTATGGAACTGAATCAAAGGTGATACCTGCACTGTATGATAATCTTGCCTTGAAAAAAAATGCAAATTCAGAAGACCGAGTAAGAATTCCTAAAAGGGCTAATTTTTTCTGTAAGAGGAAAAGAGATGATAGTTTGTGGGTATTGAGTTTTCATACTTGGGAAGATGCTGATACAGATTTAATGATATTCACTTCGCAACCACACGAAGAAGTCAAAGGTTTAATAGATGATATTGAAGACTTTTTCTGTGAAAAAGGCCCATTAAAGGGTGCTTGTTTCAATCCTCAATGGGAATGGGTTGAACCTGATTGCGCTACTTGGGATGATGTTATTCTTAATGAAGAGATTAGAGATAGTATTGACTTAAATATCGTTACCTTCCTTGACAACATTGAACTTTATGCTGAACACGGCCTTTCTACTTCAAGAGGGGTTCTACTTTCAGGATTGCCAGGCACAGGAAAAACCCTTACTATGGAAGTGCTGTTAAATGTTTTCAGTAACCACACTCGAATTTACGCTCCTGCTGAGACATTGACTTATCCTGAAGCCATTAACGAAACTTACAAATTAGCAAGAAAGTTAAGCCCCACATTAGTAATTATCGAGGATATTGATACGCTTGGTAGGGCTGAAGACCACCATGACCGTAGTGTTTATGTCTCTCAACTTTTATCCTCACTTAACAGTGCAGAATCCAATGAAAGTGTTATTACTATTGCTTCAACTAATTACCCTCAAGCCTTAGACATCGCTTTGCGAGATAGGCCAGGTAGATTTGATGCTCGGATAAATTTCCCACTACCCAATAAAAAGGAGCGAGAACTCATCCTAAGAAAATACTCCACATCATTTAAGGTGAAAAACTTAAATTGGAAAACATGGGCTAAGAAAACAGAAGACTTCACAGGTGCTTGGTTAAGAGAACTCATAACAGTAGCATTTTCATTGGCAGTTCGGAAACAAAAGTCTAATAAGTCACCTGTCCTGAATAATGATTACATGGAACAAGCATTTTCTATTGTTCACAAAACACGAAATATGGTAAATCTACATCGTGAAAGTGATTCTGAAAGTGAAAACTTGTTTATGTAGGCGATGTTGATTGTGTGCAATACAGTAAAAGAATTTGAAGCAGAAGCAGAAAAATGGACTTTGAAATTTCCTCGGAAATATCGAGCAGAAAGAATCCGAGGATTACCTTCAATGAGGCAAACCTTTGACCACCTCTTCCGTGCAGAAGGCGTTCCTCCGAGCCCTGAAATTTTTTCTCAAGCAGTATGGGATGGTTGCACCAATGTTAAGCAAGAACTTGAAGACCATGTAAAGGCGAGGGCTCGACGAGCCCACCCTTCCTTTGTGAGGGAAGCCCATTTTTATCTCGTATTGAAAGATAGATTACAAAATAAAGCCAACATAAAAACTTCAGCAGAATTAGATATGCACTTTAAAACGGATTTCTTAATTTCTGCCCTTGAATCTCCGATAGAGATTAGACTTCACACTTACACTGATACTCGGAGAGGCAATAAGTTTGCTGCTGAACTTAAAAAAGAACCTGTAACAGTTGATACATACAACCCTATAAGTGGTGAAAATGAAAAGGAAGCAGTAGTAGCAGATATGCGTTTGCCCATTATACGAGGGGTTGGTAAAGAACTAAGTAATGGTCTTTGGTTGTATAATTCAGACCACGCCACAGAAGTAGAAGAATACCTTGACCACTTAACTCAAGAGTTTGAAAACCACTTTTAAGGCTTTCTATTTGCCAACCGAAACGGTCATATAGTCGTTTAGCAAAATAAGGTTGGATGTGCTTAAATTGGAAGATTTAGATGAAGTTCTTCAGCGTGATGCAGAAGGTAAAATAAATTGGTTAGTTTCCAAAGTTAATCATCTTGACAGTAGAGTAGAAACTATTGAAACGAACCACCTCGTTCACATTGAAGGGGAAATCAAGAGTCTGACTAAAACAGTAAGCATCATTTTAGCGATTGGATTCTCCTTGATTACAGGTATCAACATTATGTGAGGGTTAATTATGAAAGGTTCAACATTAGGAATTCCAAACTCTATCGTTACTATTCTCGCTATTGATGCTGCCATTATTGGATTATACACAGCGGGCTTACTTCACACCAACCAAAGACTTGTAGGAGCAAAGGTTCTTGGAACTTCGGCGTTAGTAGGTCTTGCTTTAATGGCTTGAACACATTGGTAAAGGCGAGCCTTCTTATAGTCCTTCGGGATAATAGGGTTGGTGTTAGCATGGCAAGCATAGGCGATTTCTTGAAATCAAATGCGATATATTTAGTGAGCGCATTCGTTGTAGCAGCCATTTTTCGCAAGCAAATTAAAGACTTCGGTATGAAAATGGCAGGTTCCGTTTTGAAAAAGGAAACGCAAGCCTCGGAGATTGTTTATCGACCTCAACCTATTGCTAACGGAGGTCAATTCGGTAGAACTGTCGGCCAAACAAGAGTAATGAGTGATGGTAGTGTCCCACCTATGTTTGATAGAGGTCGAGCAGTAGGTCAAACCGTGGCTGGAAGCCCACAATCTGAGATTACTCCGTTGCCAATACCATTAGGTGCGGTGCATGACCCTGCCACAGACACTCAAATGTTTAATGGAGCCTTTACCGATGGGGCGTTGAAATACACAACCGCAGGTTTCGGTGCGAATTACTCAGGTTCCGTAATTGGGGCTCACTGATTCGAGGTGTAAAAAATGCGTAAAAGATTCATGGAAAGAGGCGCAGAAATGGGCTTATGGAGTGCCGAAGATTTTCAATCTGAAAGTAATGCAGGTGAAGAAGTTTCTGTCCCTAAAAGAGAACTGTCATTCCCTATGATAAGTAGTCTAAGAGATGATAATTTAACATTAGGTGCTATTTGTTTAGGTGTTACCGCAGGAGCCGCAGGAATTTTCACTAAAGAAGCATTACTTGATAACCGTGCCAAGACTATTCTAAGGTATATGGCAGTAGGATTAGGATTTTTCGGAATAGGTCGAATCACTCGGCAAGGTGATTTGAAAATGATGGTGGAAACTTTTGCTCAAGAACGAAACATGATGGAACAGGTTCTTAATAAAATGGAACACGATATTGAAGAAAAGGAAGAAGAGGCTGCTGAATCTGCTCGCAAACAAATTTTAGATGTAGGTGGCGGTATGTTGGATGCTTTTCACATGACTATGGGTTCAAGTTTGACTCAAAGTAGCCCATCTTTCACAACAAGGGCTCACGGGCAGAATCCATTTTCCCAACTCCGCTACTGAAACCCTTATTAGGTAGCGTGGAGTAGTATTTGTATGAGTAGTCTAAAAAATGTTTATTGTCTTGGTTGTAAAACACGCCACGAAACGGTTGAAATACAGGCTGTTAAAAAAATGACAGTTAGAAATTCTATTCGCCATCAAGCGTATGGTATGTGTCCTGAAGGTAAAAAATGGACTAAATTATTGAAAAAAGATGACATCCCTGAAGGTGTCTCTATTGAAGACCACACGAAAATTGCTGTTGAAAAAACTGAAAAACCCGAAGAAACCAAAGACCCTCAAGGCGAGGTAGTTGATATTGAGCCTATGCCGATTTTTGAAAAGGTAAGGGTAGTTCAAGAGGTAGAAGTCGAGAATCGTGAACAAGAGGTTGTCGAACAGCCCACCTTAGTAGAGCCTACGATAGAGCCTAAGATAGAACCTCCCAAGGTAGAAATATCGGAACCTGAATATGAAATCGAAGAAGAAGACGAAGACGAAGAGGATGGAGAAGTTATGATTTTGAACCATGTGCGACCTCGTAAAAGAAGAGAAATAGAGAAAAAGGAACTTACTAATCCCTTGCCACCGCCACGGCTGCGAAGCGAATCACAGGAAGAATTACAAAGAAAGGCATTTTCTATGGGTGAACGCATGGGATTCCTTTCGGCACAAGAATCGGGGATGGAATTTATTGATGATTTTGAAGAAGCCTTATCACACACAAGAATCCCTCCGCAATATCATTCCTATTTTTATCATGGATTCGTTCAAGGTGGGGATGAATTCATTGATGAAAATGAGGCGCAGCGTCACGCTACGGAGAATAATAATCCTCAACAGACATCCGAAATGAAACCTACAACTGTGGCAGGTATAGCAGGAATTGGTATTTTTGGGGCTTGGTTAGCCAGCCGCATAAAAGGTGGTAACAAGTAAGAAAGTTTTTAGTGTCGTTCTGACACTTTTAATGTGTGGTGTTATAATGGGGATTCGTAGGCAAGCGATTGAATACTCTTATGGTGACGATGGCTTTGAAAGTATAAAGGACTTGGAAAGTTTCCCTGAAAAGCATCAAAGCATCATTAGTTCAGGTTACGGAACTGCGAATGAACCAAGTGCTGCGACTAAGGTTAATCAATTCATTACTGTTGAGGCTATGGGTTCTACACCTGGTCTTTTATCTACTGACACTCAATGGTGTCCGAGAGGTTATATGCAAATTCAAGTAGAAAACACTTACTTTTACAATTTACCTGATGGTCGCACAAGTGAAGGGTTATCAGGCACAGGAGCCCCATACCCAATCTCAGTTCAAAATCAACGCTCGTATAGTTCATTCCCAAGAGTTTATCTTCAGCAAGGAACTTCTTGGGATGTGCAGTATTACATGGCAGGGAATTTCATCGGAACTCCTGACGATTACACGGGCGACCCGTTGAGTTTTACTACTCCTGAATGATGAGGTGATTACATGACAACAACAATGATTACAAAATTCGTTTCTTCGCAATCCAGCGATAACATTTATACTGCTATCGAAACACTACTTCAAAACAACGCCAGCGGAACTGTCGAAGATTATGGTGGGAGTTTTCGTGTTTTTGCTGTGGAAACAAAAATTCTTAGTGGTTCGCCTGATGTTGCCACCCTTTGTGCAGGAGGGAGTTATATCTCGGACGGAACGGGAGTTGTTGATTTAACAGGCTTACCTGTTCCTTTCATAGTCCACATCACTACTACAAGAACCATTTTAGAATCCCAACAACCTGATTGGGTTAATTCTGATACTGCTACGGAAATAGGTTTTAATACGAGTTGCCAAGACCCTTTAGCCATAGGTGTGTCCAATTTTAAGGAGATGGCAGGAATAACAGCCATAGCAAGTGTAGGGGGTTCAATTAAATTTCCTTCAGCGAATAATGGTTTCGTTATCGTAGGGCAAGTTTATCATAAATCTAATGCAGGTCTTACCTTACCTAATAGTGCCACGATGCCTATTATCGCCGCTGTGGATAATATAGGTAATTTCACAGTCCTTTCTGATACTGTGAATGGAATCAACATACCTTCAAGTTGGCTTACTACTGATGGTGGACTTGTCAATCCGTTCCAACCTATGTCTTTGAATGATATTTATTGGGATGCGACACACGATGCTCTTTTAGCAGTAGGTGGTATGGCTGACAACTCTCCAACTACTGTATCATGTGGGTTAGTGGTAGAATCCGAAGTAGAAGGGACATTCACAGTATTAGTGGCTGGTGCAGCCGAGTATGTGTCACAAAATGCACTTGCCACCCCCGAACCTGCTTTTTACAGACGGTGTGTAAAAATAAACAACAACGACGATAAACCTATATTTTTATTAGGTGGTTGCACTTCATTCTCGGTAACTGAATTTCCCACAGGAGTTCTAAGTATTTACACCCCTAATTGGGCTGTTCCTTGGGCGGGTTTCAATCCGAGAATCAACATATTGGATAGAGGGCAAGGGATTGCTAAAGATTTCTATCAAAATGCAGATGGACTCGGTTTAGCCGAATCAGAAGCCCCTCAAGATATTAACTTTATCGAGCGAGTAACTAAGGATGGCGAAGATATTATTTTCGTAGGCGGTAATAATAATCCTGACGCTTCTACTAACGATACAAGTCTGTTTTTATGGTCGTTCACCCCACCCATTATCGCTGACGATACTGTGGCGGCACTTGGCGGAACAACAGCAATTACATGGCCTGAACAGAAAAATTTAAGTTCAACTCTTAAATCATCTTTAGAGAGTGCAGGATTCTCCGTTTATCATAAAACTACAACAATGGGAATTGTAGGTTTGAAGGATAGAAAGGCAAAAATTATTACAGGTGGAGCCATTAACCCTAATCGCATCTATCAGCGAGGTATCGGTATTACACAACCCAATACTGCTTTCATCCTTGCTGCGAGTCGTGGAGTTAATTTATGGAAAAACTCGTTGAAAACACAAGCCCCGCAATTAACAGAAATTTCTTATGTGGTAAGCGATTATAATACTACCAGCCTCATTGATGGTGCAGATTTCATTCTTGTGAATAATCAAAATACACAAGGGGCTGTGGGTGGTGGAAGTTTAACCTCTCAACTTGTCACCACAGGAAATATCGCACAAGTTTATTTCGAGTATCTTCTCTACGACGGTGTAGATGGGCTTGTAGCCAAGAAACTTCAACAATTAGGTATTCGTGTCACGATAACAAATGTCGAATGGTATAAACAGAAGATATTGAAACAATCGTTAGACTTGGATGCCGATTTCTTCCGAGATTGGGCTACGCTACAAGAAGAACAAAATGCACAACGGCAAAGAGTAAATGAAAGATATGGGGCGAATAGACCTGCTAAAAGAAGAGTGAGAACTGAACTCTTTGATGAATACGCACACATGGAAGAATTACTTCAAGAAATGGATAAAATGCGAGAAAATGAGCCTGACTTTGAAATTCCGTGGAGTGATGAAGTTGCTGATTCACAAGAAGCAAGAAAGCGAGAAAAGGTGGCTTTGGATGTAGTTACTATTGATGAACTTGCTGGAAAGGGAGAACTTGAATCTGCTGAAGACTTGGAGGAATCAGATTGAAGGGAAAGGAAACCGATACAGAATTACCTTATAGGTGCATCCGTCAATGTCAAGTGAATCCTGATACATTAGTATGTGCGAGTTGTGGATTAGATTACAATTAGGTGATGAAATGAAAGGCTACTATCCTGATAAACCTTTCCGACCTCAAGATTATCTTGATTCTGAAAAGGAGTCTTTAATAGTTCAACGCAAAATGCAGAATCCTGATGATGAATACTTTGAATTAACTGACTTCACACCCATTACTGCTTTTTACGAGTATCTTGATGCTAAGGGTCTTGATTACAGTCGTGAAGAGATATTAAAAATCATTAATGATACTGAGCCCACTCTTAGGGCTTTGAAAAACTACTACAATCGTCCTCGCCCTGCTCAGGTCAATCCTACTATCCAACCTCGTAAAAGTTCTACTGCTCAAACCCCATCATATCCTTCGGGACACGCTTTTCAAGCCTTTTTAATTGCTGAACATTTAGGGAAAAAATACCCCTTACACTACTTCAAATTTCAAAGAATCGCCCACCGTGTAGCCGATGCAAGAGTAAAGGCAGGATTACATTATCCTTCCGATAACCGTGCAGCCTATCGAATGGCTCAGAACTTGTTGTAAAGGCTTTACACAAGTAAGGATTCTTATAGTCTTTCTGTTTAATTTAGTTAGGTGATACTATGTCGAGCGATGAAATTGAGTTCGAGGATGTAGAAGATGCACTTCGTCGTGCAGAAGAATTAGCAGAACTGACAGGTCGGGAAAAGAAGGATATTATTGCAGACCTTTTAGATGATGGTGTTTTGAACAAAAGTGCAGGTGAAGATGCCGAAGAAAAAAAGGATTTTCTTGATAAAGCCCAAGAACAGGCCGAGAAACTAAAAACCCTTCTTACTACTTTAATCCCCATATTCGCTCTTTTAATGGGTATAGGTGCAGAAGGTCTTGGTGTTTTAGATTTAACAGATTGGGGTTCAGAATCTATTTGGGAAGATGACAATCAGAACAGTATTGAAGGTTGTGACCCTTTTTGGAATTACGACGAATACGGTTATCTTGACGATAATAATTTAGAAGTCCGATTTACCTTCCAAGATTACAATAATTGCGGAATTGAACATTATGGCGGCCATTTTATTATCACATTATTTGAAAGTGGAGATGAAAAGGAACAAGTATTCATTAACAACATAGATTTCATAGATTACAGTAGTATTGAACACACCTTTATGGACTTGGAAGGGGGTGATTATCATTATCGTGTAGAGTTCCATGTTGTTGAATGCGAAGATGGTTCTTGCGAACACGGTGATGAATACTACTTGCCCACAAGCAATCAATACTACATAGAGGCCGTTGAATCTTGTGATGCCTACTTTATCAATGAACAAGCCTATATTTTAGAAGATGATGTGGAAAGGGACGCTGTTAGGATTAGTGCCGATGTAGCCCTTGTTGAAGGTGCGAGTAATTGTGATAGTGAACAATTTGAAATCACTTGGAGATTGTATAAAAATAATGAAGTAAGTTATGAACACAAAACATGGGAAAATGGTGAGATTACAGACTCCGATGGCGCAGACTATACTTCACATACTTGGAATGATGTAGATGTGGGAACTTATACACCTAAGATTATTTTAAAACTCAATGGTGACAACTTAGACGATAAGTGGATTGCTCAAACTATTTCGATTGAGGAACAGTCAGTCCAAGGTTGCACGGATTCAGAAGCAACAAATTATAATAATGAGGCTACTGAAGATGATGGTTCTTGTGAATATCCCGAACCCGAAGACCCTTGTGATGTTGAAATCCACAATCATTATAGAGGCCATGTAGCGGAAGATGAGGAACAAGATGCTATCTTAATTTCTTTTAGAGTCGTTCCAAGTAATTGTGAAGATGAAATGGTGGAAATAGATGTTGAACTTTATCAGAACGGATATGATGCCAATTATAGCCATTGGGTTGAGATTAATGGTGACGCTGAATACACCGATGTTTCCCATACCTTTGACGGAGTTGCCATAGGCAATTCGTGGACACCAAGAATTACGGCTTCTTTGGATGGTGAAGAATTAGAACAAGTTTTATTTTGGGGGATTGATGTTTTGGAACAAGAGCCTGATACTTGTGAAATTAACTTGTTTGGTATCACGCTTTTAACCAACAACACTACTGCCACCGTAGGCTTTGACCTTGATTGTGGTTATGAAGAAAACGACCTTGAAGGCTACAATGTGAGCGTTCAGTTCTTAATTTACCGTGTCAATGAAACTAATAGTGGAGCGAATGGAACAGGGCCTTTAGCGTGGATTACACAATTGTATTATATCGAGGGGTATGCTGACGATGTTCGGACTTTGACATTGGACAATTTCACTGTGGAAAATACGACTCGATACGACTTCTATTGGTATGCGATTTGGACAGATGCCGATGGCGACCAGCAATATATTGAACAGAATTGGTTAAACCGAGAATTGAATGAGTAGGGTGAAGATATGGCGAAAATTGAATGGGATATAAGAATAACCTTTAATAATTTAATGGTGGCTTTAGTATCACTCCCATTGATTTTAGTTTTCATGCTCTTATCTTATCAATTGATTACTACTGCCTTTGTCAATCCTGAAGTTCGGGAAGATATTGAAGCCTATATCGCAGTTCTTGGAATTTTAAGTGGCCCCGCTTATATGGCTATTTCTCGATTCTTTGACCGCTGGAACGCAGAAGAAGAAGAACATATTGAATCTATCCGTAGGCAACACAAAACTGAAAATGATATTCGTAGGGCGCAAGGACACCTGCAAGAGGATGAAGAACCGATTACTATTGAAATCGAACCCGATATTGGCGAGGTGGAATCATGAGAGAGGGTATTATTGTAGAAAGTGTAGTAGTAGGTTTAACCACATTAGGTATCGGTTCAGCCTTAATGATTATCCCCATTAAAAATAAATGGTGGCCGTTTGCAGGAACTTTCCTACTTGGCTTTATCGCACACATCGGTTATGAATACTTAGGGTTAAACGAGTGGTTTTGCGAAAACCGAATGTAGAAATAGTCGTTCAACAAAATAAAGGTAGGTGCTATTATGACAACAGGCTATAACATTTCTTGTGACGGTGCAGGTGGATTGTATAATCAACGCTGTTACGATTCATCAGGACATCAAATAGTCGCTTATAATTCTCAAGGCCAACCTATAAGTTACAACCAAAAAACAGGTCAAACTTACCTTACCGCTTTGAACAGTAGCGGAACGGCTTACCAACCTTATGGCTCGGCAGGAATTCCTTACACTATTCAAGGTGGGGGTGCGCTATCTTCTTTAGTTGGTAATTGGCTACCAGCGGGCGGTGCAGACCCGCAAATTTTCCAAAGATTGCTTACTATGCCAGGTGCAGCAGCCCGACAAAAGCAAGAAACAACAACAGTCCCTTGGTATTACCCTTCCTTTGGATTGCGTAAATCACCCGTGGTGATTGGTAACGATTATGTTTCTTCAGGATTATCTTTTTCCTCGGAGGATGGGGGCGAAGAAAAGAGTATCTTCAAACGCACATTTCAAGGAATACTTGAGGCCATAGGGTTGAATGCTACTGACATTCCCGATACTAAAAGATTAGCCATTAAAACGGCCTCAGTTGCCGTAGTAGGGCTTGTAGGTTACAATATGGTTATGCGCCGAGGTGATTAAATGGTAGATTACAACGCTATGCAAAAGTCTTCAGATGAAAAAAGCACCATACAAGACCACCACCAAGATAAGGTAGATGCGCTGCGTAATAGATTCGCTGTGGAGATTCTATCTTTTCTTGGGATAACTATTGGTTTTTCCTTATCCTTTTTCAATGTCATGAGAACACACAAACAAATTCGTAGTCAAATTAAAAATCTTGACTGAGCAAGGCTTAAAGTTAAAAGGTAGCCTTGACACTTTTTATTTGATACTTATGTCGCAAGACTCTAATGATTCTCATGATACGCCCCTTGACGAGGTGGAAGTAGAAAAAGATATTGTTACGGAAAGGATTTTAGTAGACTTTTGGCAGTTCGCAGAATACGCTAAATTAGTTCTCGGTGAAGACGAATACAAGGCTCATCCTGATTTTTGGAGTAATCAATTTGAAAGAGATTATGAAACCATAAAGGAACGCTTAGAAATTGAAAGGAAGATTGTTTCAGGTGAACTCGATATAAGCACTTTAGAAAATGTGGAAGACCTGACTGTTACGGAATTTGTTTGGGAACGGCTCGCAGGATTAAGGTTGATTAGTTTCGAGCAATTTGTATTGGAATTTAATCAAGGAATCTTTAGGGAAGACAGATTTTATTGTGATAAAGGCCGTGCGTGGTTGAAGAAGGTTAGAAAAACAATGGCAGAATGTGGTTTTCGATATGTCCGAAAGGTGAAGGTCGAAGGTCGTATGCTTTTAGAAGTAAGTAAGAATACTATGGGTGAACTATAATGCAAAAAGATGTAGATTGGGAACGGTTGTCAGACCCTCAAATAATTTCAGCAAAATTTATGATACTATTAGTTTTAGGAATTGAATTAGTGGTGCAAACCTTTTCTTTAATTGTAGCCCCTACGGAGTGGTGGACTTGGCAACTGCTTGGATTTATTACTGCTACTAACCTTGGAGCCGTGGTGTTGGCAATCATGGCGCAGAATACGGCGAATGATATTGGTAAAAACACTAAGGCTGCTTTTACACCTGAATTTTACAAAACTATGACTTTATTATCAAGTTTTCATAGACATTTTGAAGCCGAAGCCGAAGCAGAAGGTAGAGATTTAGATTCTGAGGTGGCTGACTTAGCCCCTAAAGTGTGGGGTCTTGTGCGGGCTAAAATTGATGTCGATACAATGGAATCAGATGTCGCTCCTATGAGTGCTGATATTTTTAAGGATGATGAAAATGTAGATTTATCCTTGGAATCTTTGTGATTATAGCGTAAATCCCTTATAGTTGTCCTGCACCGTATTACTGTGGGCTTTATTCGGACTGTGTTTTTCTTAGCGTGGTTAGCATCAGGTTTCGTTATCTTAGCAGGATTTTTACAACTCACTTATTTCACTGTGAACGGTGAATTTTTATATGTCTCACCTGCATCTGCTATGAACTTTTTAGAACAGTGGGCGATACTCGGTTTTCTTTTAGATGCAATCGTGATAGGATTGATATGGAAGTGGTTCGTCCGTCGAAAAGCGAAAAAAACGAAAGAAAAAACCATCTCGAATTGAAACCCAACCTTCTTATAGTCGTCCACCCACATGAGATTAGTCGTAGCACAAGGCTAAATAGTAGTGTTGATACATAAGGACGGAAGTGAACAAAATGGCAAACCAAGACCCACAACCTGAGATTTACAATGTAACAGCGGATTTCGCTAATCCGACCACAGCAGGAACAAATGTAGTAACAAACATTCAAACCTCTCAAGCAAACAACGAAGAAGTTAGAATTTACGCTCTTTTGGTGAACATCACCGATGGTGCGGGTGGAAGTTTGGCTGCTGGTGCAGCAGATGTGGATTTCAATGTTCAACTCACGATTGGGCCTAACAACATCCCTTCTAATGCTTTCAACATCATGCCTACATTTTTGAGCGAATCAAAGATGCTTACATTCCCATCACCAATTCTTGTCTTGTATCAATACCCACTTCAAGTAACCGTTACTTGTAATGCGGCAACAACAGCAGTAAGACAAGTTCAAATTCAACTTATCAGCGAATTGGCTCTACAAAAGGTGGCAGGAACTTATACGGATAGCGACTTCCCTCGCTCACGCTGAGATGGTGGAGGCCACTCAAGCGGAGGGATAAAAAATGGTAGCACCTACACAACGACAGCGAAACTTGAAGAACGCTTATCGTAAGAAAGGTTTTCAAACACCTTATACTAAACAAGGTGACTCGGTTAATCCTAACCCTCCACCTGTAAGCAGTTACGGAACTACTACTACTGCACCTACAAGTGTTCACCGTAAAGGTTTAACCAGCCCTGTTCAACAGCGTCCTGTAAGGTCGAGGTTCGGTGATAGAGATGCCTTTCGTTCTTACAATTACAACATCACTCCTTGGCATCTTTATCCTAAAGCAGATTCTTCCAATGTCATTAAAAGGTCTGAAGTAGCCACAGGAACTTTAGCCAACGCTGGTGCAAGTGTAGATATTCAAACAGTTTATCTGACTGATAGCGGTTTGGCTCCGAATGTAGGAGGTAGCCCTTTGAGTGAATTTTGGCGTATCAGTAAATTTGGTCACGCTGAATTGAATTACGGAACAGGCTTCGGCGGAACTATTACTTATCAAATCGTGATTGATGGTCAAATCAGCCTTGAGTGGGAAAATTTCCAATTAAGTCCAACTACACCGAACAACCAAATGTTTGTTTTCGAGAATCCTTTAGTTGTTAAAAATTCTTTTGTCTTTAGAATCATCAATAACGGAACAGGTGGAAACACCAACCCTTATAATTTTGCCACTAATGGAGCAGTAGATTCTATGATTGTCGGTTGGACGGAACAATATACTGCTTCTGCTGAAACATCGCACGAAGACATCGACCAATCCTGATAGTTCCAGCGTTGCGAGTATTCTTATAGTGGTTCTGCCACTTTTAGGGTGAGGGTCACTTATGGGAGTCAATACAGGAACGAATAGAAGCAGGGGAGGCTTGCTTGTTCAGGACAACAACACCGCTACTCCTGAAGACACAGTTTTCGCTTACGGAGTCCGAGAAATCATAGTTACCACAGGAACTTTAACCAATAATGGTCAAGGAACTGTTACTATCACCACAGGTGGAGGTAGTGGTAGCGGTTCCGTCACAAGCGTAGCAACCGCAGGAACCGTAAATGGGCTAACTTTAACAGGCGGCACAATTACCGTAGCGGGAACTATCACTTTAGGTGGAACTTTAGCCATCAGCAACGCTGATTGGAGTGGAACGGCTTTAAGCCCCTCTAATGGTGGAACAGGGCTGACCACTTACGCTAAGGGAGATATTATCTACGCCGATACAGGAAATGTTCTTTTTGGACTCGGAATTGGTAGTGCAGGAGAGGTTTTAACAGTTTCAGGTGCAGGTATTCCTGAATGGGCTCCTGCAAGCGGTGGCGGTTCAGGAACAGTTAATTCAGGAACGCAATATCAAGTCGCCTATTATGCGACCACAGGAACAGCCGTTAGTGGTGATGCAAACTTAACATTCAATCCTGCTGCGGGAACAACTGCTACATTCGTATATGTGGGTGGTGGATTAACAGCAAGCACACAGGCTCACCCTGTTAATCTGATACAGGAAACTGCTACCACACCTGCTTTAGGATTCGGTGTGGGATTAGATTATTCTATCAAACCTGCCGCAGGTGAAGTTCTACTTGGCAGAATGGAAGTTCAAGAGCAAGCAGTTATATCACCCAATGAAACTGCGGATTTCGTCTTTAAGTTAAGAAATACTTCAGGCGACCCTGCAACATCTAACGAAGTTTTCAGAATGACGGCAACGGGTGGTTTCAAATCCACACCTTCCGCCGCAGGAGGAACTGTTGTTGAGGTAGGTGCAGGAGTTGGTGGCACTGTTACAGTAGGTGGCACAGGAAGTATTTCAACTGTGAATGGTGCTATTTCAGCAGGAGGCTCAGGTGGAGCAATAAACGCAGCGGCAAACATTACTTCCACAGGCGGAGATATTGCAGCATCAACAGGAGCAATAACCGCAAACACAAACCTCACCGCCACCTTGGGAAATATCGTGGCATCAGCAGGGCAAGTCAATGCTCCTAACGATAGCATAAATGCAGGTAAAGGAATGACTATCGCTGCGGGAGATTTGACATGGGGTGGAGGCTCTCTTAAGCAAAATGACCCTACGCCTTATGCCACAGGGCTGAATGACCAAGAATTCGTGACTCGAATTTGTGGAACTAAAACTGAAGCAAGTGATATTCCTGATGGAAGTGCTTTAGATTTAGTTGCATTATTAGGTGGAACTTACACTTTAGAAGGTGGAAGTTATACTATGGGCGGTGCAGGTGGAGGCACAGGATATGACGGAACTTATGCAGGTGCTACTTCGACTTTCGTGAGTTACGGAACCAGCGTTACAGTTAATTTAACTGACCCTACTGTTTTCGATGCTTGTATTTGTGGAGGTGCGGTATCTACAACAGGATTTACTGTTGCAGAATATGAACCCTTTACTATTCAAGTTATAGGTAAAACACCCGTAGGGAATTTGGCTTTTCAGGTATTTGGTAATGCTGTTCCGTTGTGAGGTGTTATTATGACAAGAATAGGGGCTTTCGCTACAAGAAGTAAATACAATGCTACTCGCAATCACCCTGCTCAAGGAGCCGCTAATATCAGCCTAACAGGGACAACGGGACGACCTATTTTAGAGTTTAGAGCAGGAAAGGGGTTTCAACCTAATGCAGGGGTGACATATCTTACAGTTAATAACACTTTACAGGAAATCACCTCGGAAGTTCGCTTTATTGACGGATTTAAGTCTAACACCCCTGTAACTCTTAGTTACGGATTCAGCAATAACGGAGATATTACTTCTAACGATGTTTTCGGTGTTACAGTGAGTGTTAGTGCGAGTATTATTTTCAAGGGTGAGGAAAACCCTGCGACTATTTTCACAGATGTTCCCGAACCTGCGGGTGAGAATCCTGTTAGTGCAATTAACCTTAGTTATCTAAAACCACAGGCTTCCGTGATACAAACCCCTCCTTTTAGAAATTCAGATGGATTTGCTTTAAGACTTGCACCTTTAGCCGCCATAGTCGCTCCTGCAAACCAAGGATATATCATCCTACCTGAAAGTTTGGTGCAAGAAGGTGGGTCGCTTGTTTTGCTAACTCAACTTACCTTCCAATCCTCTTTAACTGATGGAATTCTAACTCAAAATGTCAAATGGACACTTAACATCACACCGAAGGGCGAAGGAGAAGAACCTCCTGAAGAGAAAAAATGATTTTCCTTATCAAGCCGTGATACAAGCCTCCAAATACCATGACTGTGTAGTAAGTGTATGAGTGCAAGCAAAAAAACTGAAGACCATGTTCTCAAGGCTGTAAAAGATTTAGGAGCCGACATGGTTGATGTTCTTGATGCTATCCACTCCACTCTTATGGAGTTGAATGTTAAACTCGCTGACATGAAGGGACATCTTGATTTAACTACTGCTTTAACTTTAAGTGAAAAAATGGGAGTTTCTGCGTCGGATATTGGTATTGAAGTAAGCATACCTCAAATGAAAACCTCGACGGAAGTTAAGAAAACTAAAAAGGAAGACGAGAGCGATACAAACCAAGATGATGAAAATCAAGAAACCACCTCTCAAGATACTGTTAGCGAAGACCCTTGTGATGATAGTGGAGTTTGCCACTATGGATAATGCTATTCTTGTTTTTTAACATTCCACGGCCACTGTTTATTCGTCGCAGACATTAGTTCAAGATAATGTTTAGCACACGGCCATGAGCCTTCAACTTCATGGCGTTCATCGGTGTAACCTATTTTCAAGCAAACAGGACACTTGACCAATTCAGGATTCAAGAAGAACACGCTCCACAATCTGATTCATCGCTTAATTTTCTTTCCCACGGTTGGTGTGAGTAAGTTGCAGTATCACGGTCAAAGTGCCTGAGAATCAATTGCGGTGCAAAAGGATAATCTCGATACGCTTGAAGAGTAGAAACTAATGCTGAAGTTAAACCTGTGACGAATAAATGAATTTCTGCCACGCCTACCATTGATTCATCGGATAAGATTTTTTCAAGTCGCTGGTGGGCTTGACGATATAAATAATCGAAATCGTGAGGCGACTCTATACTCTCATTGAAAATAAATTCTTGCACAGTTTCTTCTGCGTCTATAATATCGTGCCTACCTTTACATAATCCGATTCTTGTTTTCATGTTATCCCCAAATATATGGAAGGACTTCTTACATTTAACTGTTTCGGTCATACTTGAATCCTAAGCCTTCTTATAGTCGTCCCGTAGAATACTATTAGTGATACCAATGTGGGAACATCCTCAACTGCGAAAATTACTTCAAATAGGTAATGAAGTTTTTCCTAATCCTGCACCCTCACCTTCATCAGGAAACCCTCTTCTTCGCAGTTTAGAATCTTCGGAAACTAAAACATTAGCCGAATGGGAAAGCGGATATGTGGTTAAATCTCAAAGTAATGATACCTTTTCAGCCACACCTAAAAACGGTTACGGGTTAAGTTTAACTTTAATGCCACTTCAAAGTATGGGTGCTGAAACTTTTAGAAATGAAGCAGATTTAACACCGACAACTTATGCTTGGTTCAATGTAGACGCACCTGTTACTGCTTTTACCTATACACCACCTGCGGGTAAAAAAAGAAAGGTCAATATAACTTTGCCTTCGGATTTTGCTGAATACATTGTTTCTTCAGATGGTGTAGCGTTCCCTCACGACGGTATGGGTGGTATTCAAGTCGTTTTAAACAGTTTAACTCAAGATTCTCTTAGAGTTGGAGGCGTTATTTCAGCCTCCATCGCAGACCCTAACATAGATGATTTTGCCCAAATAAACCTCCCTGTCTTAAGTTTCACTACAAGCGGAACAACTTATTCTTTCGATACAAGTTCGTGGGGTCGTGACCACAAAATGGTTTTCGGAGCCTACTCTAAAGGCTACGGCTACAACATCCCTCCGAACTCCGTTAAATCAATCCCTGAAGGTAAGAAAGCCTACGGAGGTGCAAGCATTTACGAAGAATTAACTTCCGTAGACATGGTATGGTATAGCGAAAATGATGTTGATACTGACGATGAGCCTGATTGCACACAAGGTTACACTTATAATTCTACCACTAAAACCTGTGAAGTAGATTCGGGAGATAATGGTGATGGTGATGATGAGGATGATGAAGGGCTCGATACCGACACACTCTTGAAATATGGACTTTATGGGTTTGCAGCCTTAGCCGCACTTTCAATGCTAAAGAATTAGAATAATCTTTAATTAAAAGGTTTCTACCCTTACCTTCAAATAGTCGAGCCTACACATAAGGTTGGCTTCACGGTTTCGGCCTGTTGCTGATACACTCAATTTATCCACTCGGAAAGTGAAGTCTGCTTCCCTTTTCTTTTAAGACCGAACATATCTTCCGTCCACTCTTTAAACTGAAAATACTTTTGTTCATTGTAATCAGAACACCCGTAAGTTTCAATTAAATGTTCAATCAGTTCCCCGTATTTCATTACACTTTTAGAATACACTGTTTGAATAATTTTCCCTTCACATTTCACACCTACTACAAGTGTGAAATCACATTTTTCACAATTATCACTTACAACCTTAGATACAGGGTGTGGGCGATTTAAATAACCGCATTGTCGGCAGAAAGGAGAATGTTGTTGTTTCACTACTTGCCTACATTTTTTAGTCAAAGGAGGTCTGCGGTAAGAATGATTGCACTTAACGCACCTAACTTTCTGTTGTCCGAAAGCACGAATGTTACCTCTTAAATCTCGCAATAAGTGGCGGTCTAAAACACGGCTTGATTGGTCTACATTATCCACACCATGTAAAAGTTCCCCTAAACGGAATTGAGCCCCTACCTTTTCTTTCATATTTGCTAAATTGGTGTAAGGATTTATCTTAACTCCTGCACCAATATCTTTCATATCATGAGTGTAACCAATAGTTTCAAACTGTTCTTCTGTTCCAAGACGATTCTCGATGAAATCTGATTCTAAAAGTTTCGGGCTGATTTTTTGCCAAGTTAATTCATAATCGTGAGCCGTGTAATGCCAAGCAGAATCAACATTCAAGGCTTCTTTATCAATCTCAGACGGATTTATTTGAGTTGTAAGAATTAAAGGAGCATCCATCTGACCGCCCCTGTGTTGAGATAAAAAATTTCTACTAAAATTCAAAACACAATCCAGCAAAAGAATCAAGGAATCAATATCCCCATCACTATTCCTTCTACGACCTGCGATTGAGTAAGGGTGAAAATAAGCACCTTTGATGTCTGAAAATCCAATCAACCGACATAAAATAGCACCTGATGTGTGCGGAGCCAAAGTAGCAAAAAGATGCCCGACTAAATCTTCCGCAGCATCTAATTTGTAAAAGGCTTCTTGTCCGTAAAGTTTAACCAACATCTCATCCATATATTGTGCCGTCTTTTTCAAATCATCCTTCAAAAGAGTTGGAGCCACGAAATCTTGAGAGCGCAATTCACAAACTTGCGTATCTGCAACTAAAATTTGACCTCGGCAATCGTGAGTGTAACCAAGTTCAATAGCCTTTTCAACCGTGATACCTATTTCTTGAGGTGTGAAGTGCGTTAAAGTCATATCTACGAAATCAAAACGAATAGTCCCATCACGGAAGGTAGAAATGCCATTCTTATGGCGTAACATGGCTTTGGCAGGATGCTCAGGAATCTTTTCCTTTGAAGTCAAACCTTTTACCCCTTTTACATTTCTATCACCGTAACCTGCAACGCTATATCCTTTAGACCAATTTTCAGCGAAATCGAATTGAGGCCACTCCGTTTTAGGTGTGCGATAATTAGGTGTGAATGCAAAGGTAGTTTCTCTTTCGTGCTTGGAACACCAAGTTTCCGTAGTGAAACCTTTAGGGATGCTACCACTACCTGATTCTACTTCCTCTCTTATCTGTTCAGGATTAACAGCATGGTTCAAACATTCAGGACAGAATCTCCAACCTATTTGCATTGATTTCTTACCTTGACCTGCTGCATCTTTTAAAGACCGAGAAGAAAGGTCGTGACCGACAGGTATCAAGCCGTGAATAGGAGGTTTCATTTCTCTTAAAGAAACTTTTTCAGGTTTCGCCATACGAGTTCCTATTCGATAAGTCACTCTTGGTTTAGCCTCGAAATCTTCATGGTGAGCCAACCAATTCACCAAATCCAATCCTGACCATCCATGTTCATCCCAAATAGTGTTGTAATTTTCTTTGACCCCTGCGAGGTGAAGGTGATGATAAAGTTCGGCCTTGTTACCGAAAGGGCATCCGTTGGCATCAATGTCGATATTTAGTCGGTAAATCGTTTCGTGGTAATCTTTATCGACTTGGCGAGTGTCGGAGTCTGTATTGCGCCAACAATTGAATAGTTCTTCGGCTGAAATATCGGAAAAATGTGCCACGAAATCAGGAGCCATAGGGATGTTGAAATCTTGTTGTGATTGTTTCAATGCTTGCTCGAATGATTCGGGATAAGGCAACCCCGCATCCGATATTACTTGCTTGTGCCAATCTTCATTATAGGGGCTCGGCATAAGGTGGTGATTGTTTTCCTTGAATTCACCAAAGGGAATAAGGATTTCTCCTAAATCCCATACCTTGCTCACCTTTTTAGAAAACAAGATATTCTCACCCTCAAGATATTCTTCTAATTCAGCGTCTTCGTTAAAACGGCGAGCCGAGCCGTCTTTGAATTGGATATATGGGCCTTCAATGCTATCACAAGGCGAAACTACTGTCGCTTTGCCTGGCCTTTCTATTTTCATTTGTGTAGCAGCAATAATAAAACCTCCTGTGGCTCTCATGGTTGCAGGGTGGATAGAGGTTGCTGCCAAACCTGCTGCTCGACTTCTACCATATCTAAGGCGGAAACCACCTTTAGCCATAGGTTGTGAAATTGTCGGCCTACCTGCCACCATGTCGGAGATATACTTGTCTTTAGGTTTGAATTCAACCTCTTTATCTTCTTCTTCGGCGTTAGAGCAATAATGGTCGAGGAAACTCCATCCATCGAGTTTAAGTTGGTCTGTGTATTTTTTCAGTTTAGGAGCCTTCAGCAGCATTCCTTCACACATAACTAAAAGCATACCTTCACGGACATTGTTATCTTTTACACGCTCTAAATCTCGCCCACCTGATACTTCTTTACCAACGCCTTCGCCTGTGATATAAACAGGAACTTCTTGACAAATAGAACGCATTTCTTGAGCCGACGGTTTATATTGTAAATTGTGATACAACATAACTTCTTCGATATACCGTTCCACCTCTTTAGGTTCCATTTGTGGAACGCTTAAGTTAAAGTCACGGCGCAGATAATCGGCTAAAAGAACCGATATGGCTTGACCTGTCCCACCTGCCGACCTAATAGGGCCAGCATAATTCACAGCAAGACATTTAGAACCGTCTTTGTTTTTCAAGATATGACAATCAACTACACCTTCTAAAGGTGCAACAAGAATACCTTCTGTGATAACTGCTAACCCTGCACAAACCCCGTGATAGATTGCCAAACCAATTTCAATATCGGTTTTTTCATCTTTACAACGATTAAATTCTTTCTCTAATTCGTCAAACGACAAATCGAATTTGCCTACTACTGTTTCACGGCAAACTAAAAGTGAAATGTCAATCGCCACTAATTCACGATTACCATCATGCTTCGTATTGAGGTCACGGATTTGGTTAGCAGTATCTCTTGGGTGCAGAAATGAAAGAAGTTGTTGAACACGGGATGCCATGTCTTTGGCTTGAGGAATTTCAACGAAGGTTCGAGAATCATGACCTTTTTGACGACACGCTTCAGCGAGAGTGTAAATTTCATCCACACCAATTTGTAGGTTATCGAGATAATCCTCTTGAGATTTAGACATCTTAACAGACGACATACCCTCATTAAGGACAACCAGCATTTATACTATTACCTTATCGTAGTTCCACTCTATACCCGTCTTTGGTCAGAATTTTCGTTACACGCTTTAATTGATTACCTTGTAAAACGATACTTTCATTCTTGATTGACCCTCCTGTGGCACATTTTGATTTCAATTTTTTAGCGATTTTACTTAGGTTCATACCTTTTTCAAACCCTTTAACAATAGTCACCTTTTTACCGTAACTCCTTGTTTCAGTAGAAAGAATAACTTTTGAACTCTCTATATTTAAACTATCAATGACATCTTTCATGTGGTCAGGCAACATATTATCAACAAAATCGTTATCTTTCATAAGAACACTCTCAGTTTATTTTACAATTATTTGATTGCTTTCATCGGCACTCATCTTCATCCTTAACATTTACACGATAAGGTATTTTCAAAGGTTGTTTAGGGTAGTAATCTGTGGAACCTTTTCGCAGAACGATGATTTGGAATTTACCTACGGGTTGAAAGAACTTTTTAGCCGCTTGAGCAACAGGTAGAAGGTCAATAGGTCGTGGACTCATATTATCATCTACACCCCAATTATAATCATCTTCAAATTTCAAATCGTATCGTTTAAACATATTTTCCAACTGTGAAACCATTGTGTTCTGTGGTGTAGACCCACGACCCGTGGAAGAAATATCTTGGGCTATACGAGGGTCTGTGTTAAAACTTGATACAAGTTGCGGATTGAAAACAGAAGGTTGTTCTAATCTTTGCTTAAGCATTTCAAAGATTTTAGGCGCATGACATTCACCAACATCAATAGAATCCAGCGTAGATTTAAATTTATCGAAATCAATCTGCCACCAAATTTCAGCATAATCTTTATCTAAATTCTTTTTGTTCGCTTGAGTTGGAGGGACTTTTCTTCTACCAAGAGGGGTTCCATTAAATCCTGTCATAGTCCCATAGACAACTAAACGGTGTGTGTAAATCGGTAAAAATTGTGCTTTCCATCGACCATTTACCTTTTTAATAATCGGAACTCCATTGTGTTTCACCTTTGACATTGTTTTAACGGTTGTTTTCAACTCTTTTGCAGCCGCAGAAGCAGATTTACCTTTAGACATAGCCCAAATGAAATCAATTTTCTTTTGAATAGGCATTCTACGAATTACCACTTTACCACTTTTACCTTGTCGGGCGATTTTGATACCTTGACGCTGTAAGTAACGATAAACAGTTCTACGGTCTGTGCCAACCATTTTAGAGGCTCTATCGACACCGATACCTCGGCGTTCCATTAAAGCAAGAGCCTTTTTCACACGGCTAACCACATCAGGAGCCTGTTGAGGTATATCTTCAATCTTAATTTTAAAGGCTTTACCTGCACCTGACCTAACAATTCTTTTACCTTGGTCTTGTAGATAACGATATACTGTTCTTCGGTCTGCACCTACGGATTTAGCAGCCGAATCAACCCCCATGTTCTGTTCTTCGATGAGTTTGATGGCCTGTTTGACCCTTTTAAGAACTACTTCATCCATCTACTATTACTCCTGTCATGAAGCATATTAACCCTTCCTCGTTTCAGGGGTCAATTCAAGGGGTGGTCTATGTCTTTATCCCCTAAAGTCCACTTTAAAGTTTTAACTACGCCTTGAAGTGCTTTAAAATTGCGAGCGTGTTCCATCCACATCTTTGATTTTTGGCGATATTGCCCCATTTTAAGCAAGTGAAAATTTAATTTTCTCTCGGCCTTGTCGAGCATTAGTTCTATCTCATCCCATGTTCTATTGTAAGAATAATGTTCACTATCTTGATGGTCTGAAAGGCTATTTGGCATCGTATCACCAATACCATGTTTCAACAGATACTATTTAGGTGTTTCTACTTTTACAAGTTCGTAGATTCTAATGACTCTAAAAGTGCATCGCTGATAATATCATCGTTATCTTCGGAAGACGATTTAGGTGCTTCTAAATTCCAACCCTCACTTCTACCACCACCCATATCGAAGTTAGATTTATCGGGCGCAGTATCAGAAGAAGTAATCCAAACATCGCCCATCTCTTGAAGATAGTCTTTGCTTTTCAATTCTTCAAGGCAGGACATAACAGTTCCTATTTTTATCTTTAATACTTTTGATAAGGTTGAAGCATCAGTAGCCCCTCGTTCTTTGATTTCTAAGTAGATGCTGCGAAGAATAGGGGATAAGTCAAGGTTGAGGTCTTGAAGGTCAAAGTGTGCAGAAAGTGTTTTCAATGAGTGTAGGACGGCAGAATAAGATTCTTTAATGTCGTCGTTAGTGATTTGTGTTCTACCGTTTAATCTCGAAAATGAACGGCACAAATTGGCAAACTCAGCCCACTTTCTATTGTCAGGCATACCTCTTGCATGGAAGGCATCTTGGAATTCTTGCTTGCTTTTCAAGGTTTCAAAAACAGTTTTCACTAACCCATAAGAGTCATAAACTTTTACAGGAAGTTTAGAAACGAAACGAAGATATTCACGGAAAAAGGTTTGCCACATTTTTAAATCTGACTTTATAGAACCATAATCATCCATGTTCTTAATGATGATTTCATCAACTAAATCTTGTTTGCTATCTTCTGAAAGTTTCAATTGCGTATAGATTAAAGTTAAACGAGATACAATTTGGGGGGTGTATCTTCCAAAGGCTTCCATCATTTCTCTTTTAGAAGATTTTCCTTCAGTGTAATTGTGTGGAGGGTTCCCAAGCATCAAGATATTGACACAAGTAGGCTTGCGAATGTCCAATTTACCTTTCGTTAATTGAACATAACCGTTAGCCATAGCCCCTAACATTTCACCAAAAACTGTATCTTTCCATAATTGGAATTCAGAAAGTGCTAATCTCTCATTATTCATTTTAGGGAGCAAACCTACATCAATTGACCCTAAATCATCTCCCGACATAGCACCCACTAAACCAGGTATAGTAGTCATTTGCCCCGATGAAGCAATACCACAAGGAACTAAAGGTTGGATTACTTTTTCAACGAGCGTGTCTTTACCTTCACCGTGAGAAGTAATGATACCTATGTGTATCAACTCATCTTTTTTGAAAGGTGAAAGGCAGAATAAAAGAATAGCCTTTTTGATATATTCAGGAGCATAGAACTTTTCCCATAAGGTATTCATCATAATATCTAAAGGAGTTAAATTAGCCCTATGGCACTTACGAAGGAAGGTTTGAAATTGCTTTTCAGTGAGGTGCGATTTTTTAGAATCTACATCTTTATTCATACTATCAACGATAAACAATCTTTTAGTTTTATACGATTGAAACCTACCTGTAATTCTTATTTTTTGCCCGTCGTATTGGGCTTGCGATAATAAGTCGAGTGCGTTACGGAATTCTTTAGGGTCGTCCCAACCACCTTTAAGTTGTTTGTCGTTCCCATTATGGATAGCACAAGGGGCTGCTCTTTTACCATCTCCTACTGAGAATTCTACCATGACACTATCAGAAGGTGAAGAAGGTTCACCTTTCTTAGTTTTCGGTTTAGACATAGGGTTTATTGATAATCGAATAACGAATCCTGTGCCACTAACTTCATCCCCTGTAACGGAAGATAAGAAAACATCAGTCATACCACTTTCAACAGAAGGGAATTGAGTATTTTGCTTTTCAACCCAATTCCGTATGTCAGCAGGGATGTTCACAGTCATAAAAAGTCCTCATACCTATTCATTGACATTCAGTATTTATTGCTATGGTTTTTCGTTTTAAATTTATTTTTTTTATTTTTTAGACCCTTAGCGAGGCTAATAGTAGTAAAACTAAGGTATGGTAAAAGGGTATGGAGTCGGTGAGATTTGAACTCACAGCCTCTCGGATGCAAACCGAGCGTTCTTCCGAATTAAACTACGACCCCTTGAGGATAAACTACCTTATGGTGTTGGAGTTAAAAATGAGCCCCCCCTGTGAGAGGGTCTGCCCATTTTAAAATTGTGGTTGCATACTTTAGACGAGTGATTATCACAGGCTCACACGATTCAATGCGCTGGTCTGCAAAGGTTTCCACAATGCTCACCGTAGGATAATACCTTCCTCTCGGAGGGCTTTTTCCCGTAGGTGTCTGATAGATTGTGACCCAAAGTGGGGAATCACCATGTTAAACCGAATCGTTGTATTGATAAGGCTAACGCTGAATCACAACCTATTGGAACATCCTCGGATAGAACCAAAGCCTCAAATAGAGGCTGACAGTTGAGTAAGGTTATGAACTCACTCAGCAGCGTCGGCTTCGACCTTTTCAAGTTGGTCAGCAGGGACAGGTGGAACTTCCACGGAATCTCCTGTGTTCACAATTTGAAGGACAAGGGCATTGTATTCGTTTCCAGCCTTGCTCATCTTCTTATGACGGACAAATTCAACTTCGAGAGGGAAGGAAGCACCATTGGTGATAGCCTTTTCGACAGTGTTCTTGAGTCTTTCTTGCTCAAAGGTGTTGGAAACCCACCATGTAAGGCGGCGACCATCATCAAGACGAGCAAGTGTGACAGCGGTGGAATCGTTGTAACCCTTTTGCGAAGGAATATCGTAGTTCGGTGTTCGGACGATTGCGAGGTTGGAGTAGTATTGTCCCATTTCAGCATTGAAACGCTCGGTGACGACTCTCATTTGAGGTCGGGAAGTCTTTTCAGACTCCATCCTTTCAAGGAAGGCGTTGGCTTCGTCGGTCATTACTACGGGTTCTGCATTTACTTCTGTATCTTTTGGCATATTTTTCATCTCCATTTGTTTTTTTTGCGGTGTTCGCTAATCTATACTTCTGACAACTATGGTATAAACTTTCGTAATTGACTTTGAATAAGTTCCTTTATCTTAGTTACTACCCGTGCGAGTGCAGCGTTTTTGGGCGTAGTTTGAGATTAAATACTTGTGACACTTAGTAGGGTTATGCTAACCTATGGTGTAATTGTAAAGGATGAGCAAGAATACTTAGAAAAACTTATCCCCCACTTACTTCAACACAAACACCCTACACATATTGTAAGGGTTTTAGTGGATGTAGAGCAAACACCTAAAGGAATTATTGAATACTTAAGTTCTCAACCTGAAGTGATAGTTGATGAATATCTCTTCCAAAGAGATTTTGCAGCCATGCGGAACTTTTTTCTTGAAAGGTGTGATACTGAATGGATGTTCCAAATAGACTGTGATGAAATACCTAATCCTGTTTTGATGGGTATGCTTCACGAATTCATTTCAAAAGCCCCCTCAACGGTAGAGGTAATATCAAATCCAAGAATCAATACTTATGCTGATATGACTTCGGAATATCAAAAGGAATTGTATTTAGAAGTAGAGCAGAATGAAAACGGATGGTATCATTGGCCTGATTATCAGTATCGAATCGTTAGGTGTGCTTCTTCGTGCCTATGGGAGGGCGTAGTTCATGAAGGTTTAAAGTATTCAGGTGAGTGCATCCATTTAACGCAACATGAAGACTTTTCTCTTTTACACCACAAAGGATTGGAAAAACAAAAAAGACAAAGTGAGTTTTATGAAACTTTTGATGAACATAATGAACTCGCAGATTTTTTACTTCAGCGCAGAAAGAACTTCAAGAAACAGTTAGAAGAGATGCGTAAAAGATTCTACGGTGATGAATAGGCTCAAATAGTCGTGCGATATAATAAAGTTGGTGATGTCATGATTAAAAATCCTCTTGATACTATTATCCAAGAAGAAGTTCACGAACTCATCGGAACTGTTGAAGCCACATATTCACAAGTAAAGATAGAATACCACTCTACACTTGATGAGATTGCTTCAAATTTACAACATTACCTCTCATCTAATAAAAACCCGTGGCCTGAATATCGTATTTCAGTTCCTTGGGGTATGATTCGCATTGAATTTTCTTCACGAATACAAGATATGATTAGCCCCGAAGAAGCACCTAAGTATCGAGGGACACTCCATGAAAAGGTCTTGCAGATGCTTAAGGAAGAATCTTTTAACCCTGTTGAACTTGAAGGTAAGGAAGGAATCAATTTTATTGGAAGTGGTGTAAAGGTCGCCAAATTACTTGACTCTAATTTCCCTAATCACAGTTTGAGTGTTGTTGAGTCGAGAAACGGAGGGACTATTTTGAAACTTGGTGAAAGGTTCACTCAAATGAAGACTAAAACCACTAAAGGCGGGACTAAAATTTACACTAATATCCAATTCTCTTCCGTAGTGAAATCAATGGCTAAGGGTAACGCTGCGTTTTCTCGTTTTCTTTTAGAAAGTGCCAAGGCTTCGGAAACCTTTGCTACTGAAGATTTCGCCGCACCTAATTTTTCTACACCCACATCTACACAACCCTCGACACCTGCATCGCCCGCAACACCTTCTCCTGCTCCCGCAACACCACAACTCGATATTATCCCTGATGAGTTCTTACAACTTATCAACCAAGGTCTACATTTACTACCTCCTGATGTGGAGACTATGATTACCAATGAAATCGTGCGAATCCAATTCCCCAATCCTGACCCTGACCCTGACCCGCAACCTCCTAAGTGTAAGCCTGTTCTCAAGCGAGAACCCCCTGACCCTCGTATGACTCGTATAGACTCTTATAATTGTGTTAATTCAGGAATGCCTAATGGTGACGGTTTCGGATGGTCTATCTATGGGACACTTGAAGAACCAAATCTTTTCGCACGAACCAGCACCATAAAAGAAGTTTTTAAATTGGCAGCGGGACAACCTCAATTGCGTGAAATATCGGCTCAAGAAACACCCGCAGGATGGACGCAAAATCAAACATTACCTGTTACTTGCGGCCAATTAGGAGGGGGTAAGGTATTACGATTACCTTCAGTTTCCGCTGATGCTGTGCCTGTTAAAGTAACCTTTGTTGGTGGTGGAAAGGATATTCAATACCCGCAAATTATTAAATTTTGGAAGGATTCTGCTGATGAATTATTTATCGAAGTAAAAGATTACAAACCTTCGCTACACGCTAAATTATCTTTTGTAGTAGATATTGCACACCCGAACTTCGCTGTTATCACAGATAAAAATGCTTTATTCTCAATAGGTATAAGTTTTAGTGATTATGTGGGTGGTGCAGGAAAACAATACTCTCATCAACCACCACTATCGAGTATTTTACAAGGTTCGGGAGATGCTCATGCTGACAAGGTTATTGCGAAAAAGAATATCAATCCTGAGCAATCCATAGGTTCCACAATTAGCATGATGTATGAATGGTTATGGAATTGGACTTGTGCTGAAATACCTCGTAGTGTTCCCGATATTTTCGATGCTTATCTACTCACCAATGCAGGAGCGTGTAGACATAGGGCGTATATCATGTTCCTCGCCTTAAACAAATTGGGACTTCCTTGCAGATTTTTAGGTTCAACTTGTCACGCATGGCCTGAAATTTGGAATCCTGAGAAAGGTATGTGGATGCAATTAGACTTGAATGGTTGTGACGACCCTGATAAGTGTCCTGATTGCACTATAAAGAATCCGTGGTTCGGTTTAAGGGAAAAGTGTTGCCCTGATGGTTACGATTTCAACGATGCTTCGGGAGAATGTGAAGCCTCGGATGGTAGCGGTCAAAAGGTTAATTCCATTGATTGCCCACCTTGCGTTCCTAAACCTTGTCCTGAAGATTATTATTGCGACTCACGATACAATAAGTGTATTCCTGATTGCGATAAGATATACGGGTCTGACTATATTTTCGTAGGTAAAAGAGATGCTTGTGTTAATTGTAGTGATGAAGATAAAGTCTACGATTATGTGACAGATGATTGTGAATGCCCTGATTGTCCCGAAGATTATTTTATGGATAGGACAGGCCATTGTGTAGACGCTGAAGGTAATTTGAGCGAAACTGCACCTGCGGGATTATATCGGGATTTGACAACAGATGTTTGCCTACCTAAAGATGATTGTGATGTGTTAATGCCTGGTGCTAAATTCAATGAAACCACAGGTCGCTGCGAGTGTATGCCTATTTTAGATGCAGAAGGAAATTTAGATACAGTTATGGTTTGGTCAGATATTGAAGGTAAATGTGTTGAAGATAAGGATGATACTTGTCCTGAAGGTCAAATGAAGATTTACGATGTTTCATTGGGTGCATATCGCTGTGTTGATATTCCTGAACCATCTCCGATACCTCCAACCCCGAATCCTAATCCGAACCCTATTCCGAATCCTGATGAGGACGACGAAAAGGAAGAGGAAGAAGATTTAATTATGGACGATGATAAGGTGGTTTTGAATTTAACTCGATGGGTCAATCTCACGAATGGTGATATTTCCGACACCGACCCTAATGATTCATCTTTTAGGAGTATTGAAACTAAACAGTGCAGACTTCAAGGTAGAAGTGGTTCAGGAAAGCCCTATCCAATTAGATATAATGTGTTCGCAGATTTACACGGACTTTACGAAAAGTGGATGATGCGTGATTTAGATATGAATTTAGTCACAGCCATCCCTCCAACTTCAGCCTTGAATCCTGATTATGTGATTTACTTGGTGGCTAAGTCCGATAGCCTTGAAGATGCAAAAGAGCATATAGAGTTGTGGAAAACCAGCCTCTCCGATGCTACTTATGGTATCTTTGGAACACGGATTGACCTTGTAGACGAAAACTTTACTCAAGGAGATATGGAAGGAACTCTTTACGCAGTTATTCAAGAGTAACCACCCCAAGCCTTCTTATAGTCATACTACCAAGTAACATTATGTCTCAACCGTGGCTTCAAGAATGGCAACGCTTTACACCTCAAGCGATTGAGGAAATAAAAAGCCATAATGATGATACCCATCTTGAAAAGGAATGGATGAGTTATGTTTATGAAAAAAATGGTAGATATTACATAGGTAAGGCCAGCATGGGTGGCGAATCAGCAATATCAGTTATCCCTGCTGAAAAAACCGCCGTGGACGCTGCCACTAAAGGCTTAAGTCCTAACCAAAAGAAATGGACTATTCACGGACACCCTCTAAAAGATGGAAAAATTTACAACGGTAGACAGTATTTTTCTTCAGTAGATTTAATTGATGAATTTTTAGAAGTTCGAGATAGCGACAAAAATGGAGGTAGAAGTCGAATTGTTCAATACATTGTTTATCCACATCAACAAAAGGAAGGCAGTAAAGAAGTTATTCACAATAGGGTGAGAGTCTTGGTTTTTCCTGATTCTAAAACCATCGTTAAAGCCATGAAACAATCTAATCCTTCAGTAGACCCTTTCGCCATTACAAGAGATAACGGTATGAATAAGTCTGATTCAAACGGAACTACTATGAATGATATGAACATTGATTGGTTTAGATTTCAAGAAGCATTAGGCAAGATGGGTCAAATGGGAATTGTCGATATTGAAGGTAAAGGTGGAGAACACAGCCACCCTCTAAATGCTGAATCAATGATGGATAAATTCAACACCCTACAAAAGTTCGGACTCTTGATGGCGGCTTTCGGAACAGGATTTTACGCTTTCGGCAAGTTCTCTAAACGGTAAAGTTCAAGAATGAATTGCTCTAAATCCGAATAAGTGGGATTTTTAAGAACGAAATCCCAATTGAAATCGAAATTGTCGAGCGCAGTTTCCGAGACTTCACCCCTATTAGTCCAATGGTTTTCCCAATCGTCACCATAAACTCTTTGAAGTCGAGTTTTTCTTTCTGTGGCATCGACATCTAATCTGATAGTAATCCAACCTGCCTCTTTTAGAGCCTCTACTTCGTTAGGAAATCTTACATCGTCACAAATAGCGCAACCTTTCATACTTGCGCCGTCAGCAACCTCTAAACTATCTTGGATAGATTCGTATTCATCGGCTCGGTCAATCAACAAGTTAATCCACACCATAGGTTCTATGTCACGAAATTGTTGGCCTATTTTTTGAAGGAGAGAACGGTCTTTGTAATCTTCAGGCATACGAAAATAACGGCGGGCGACTTCTTTTACAGGGTCAGCCAATGAAAACCTTTCTGCTACTTGTAGAATATCTTGGTCGGCTCCGCCTGAGCAAACTTCTACATCATGATAATCAGTAATCATATCTAAAAGAGTTGTTTTACCTGAACACATTTTACCGCTAATGGCTATTTTAAGAGTCATGACCTTACTTCGTGACATTTGGGATAAAAGGGTTGTGTTCTTATAGTCGTCCTGCTTCATGAAAATGATTGATATGTTAGATTATTTTGATTTCTTCAATCAACGCATCGGGGTGATGCTGCAAAAGCAAGCGGAAACTTTTGCTGCGGTTACTGCGCCACCGTGTAAGAATTTTTCTTCTACTCCGCTTGATTCAGCGACCATCGACGGCTCTTATTTCGACACATCTACATCTACCAATGTGCAAGGAGGTGTAGTTCCTGCCAACATTTACAGTTGTAATCATTGGATTATCAACAGCACCGCAGCCGACTATTTTAACACATCAAGAGGGGGTGCATGGCGACCCTCTCCGCCCGCACAAGTGGGAGATATAATGGCGATGATAGTTTGGGAAATACCTTACACTCGATGCAATAGTTCCACTACTACGAAAACCTACATGAAACAATATAAGATTTTCAATAAACAATCTGATGGCTCTTTTACAGAAAACAACACCACAGCGTCGGCTTATCAACCCACACTTATAGGGACTTTAGATTCTTATTATTCCGCAGGAACAATGAATGCAGCCAACAACGCATTACAACCTAATGGGTGGGCTATCCGTATCACTACATCTCAATTAAACACCATGATTAACGCCCTTATTAACGGCATGAACACTTTTATGGGAAGTTCACCTACGGTAAAATCAGGTTACAACGATTGTTTCATGCTGTTAAGCCAACCTGCACGATGGGTGAATGCGCCTAACAGTGTTGTATGGACGACTTCAGAAGCAGAATTAGCCACCGCAGGAGGGGGAAGACCTCTAAAGGTTTCAATAGCATGGGAAAACTATGCTGTTCCAAGCCAACCCCCTACTGAAGGAAGGTATGTCGCCCGAACTAACGGTTCAGGTAGCCAAGGTGTAGTTGTGGGGCGCACGACGAGTATAACACCCAATACAAGGGGCTATTTCAATAAATCGAACCTTGCTTCCGAGTTAGAAGCGTTGAAAACAGTAGCCCGCAATTATGTCGCAGGGGAAGACCAGCAAGAGCAAAAGGAACTCGATGATTTCAACGAACAAAACAGATGTGACGATGGGTGGGTTAGAACAGGCCAATGTGGAGCAAATGCTTCCAAACAATGGCGTGGAAAATGTTACCGATGCGTTTGTCGAGAAGGTTATGTTTCTGATAATTATGATAATCTACAAGAAATCTACATTAGTAATGGGAGCGATTCTTGTCAAGAAATGAGTTGCCCTGACAATTCTATTTACAATGCCAACTTGGATAAATGCGTTTGTAAAAGTGGTTTTACTGAAAACAGTAGCGGCGAGTGTATAGAAAATGATTATTCTTTAGACCCTAACGAAGATGGTGATGCTGACGAGGGTGATACCGACAGTGATAACGATTTATTTGACGATGGTGACGGTGATGGTGATGATGAAGAAGAGTTCGACATTGAAGCACACTTAAAAGAATACGGAGTATGGTATGGTTTCGGATTAGCAGGTGTTTTAGCCATGTCTTTACTAAGCCCCAAGCGAGGTTGAGGATATGGATTCATTTAAGGTTATGGATAGGAAAATGGCGGAGATGCTTACTTTTCGTCAGGAAGGTTTCACTTATGTTGATGATGGGCGGATTGGCCCTCAACAGTGGGCGTGGGGTTATCGAGTTAAGGATAATGAACAGATAGAATCTCGACCTGCCACTTTGGAAGAATACTATGAAATGGAATACGATGATGGTAATAATCCTTTTTCGAGATTTAATGCAAGAGGTAGTAAATCTTGGTCTAACGGGGATATGACTTTGAAATTAAAAGATGTTGCGGGTTCCGATGGGGCTGCTAAACTTGTAGTTAAACCTCATTGGCGGGTAAAGGTTAAAATCGAGTTTGGGGATGCGAACACATGGCGGTTTGCGGAATTGACCAATAGTAGTGGGCAAGAATTCAAAGATGCTTTTGTCCTCTACAATTCTCACCTTACAGACGAGTTGAAAGATGCGATTGGACAAGATTATAAGAACTACATAGCGGGCTATTTCAAAGGACAGCACTTATCTGAAAACCAAGATTCTACATCTTATCTTGACCGTCAAAACAGTAACAAATTTTATGTAAGTAAAAATGAAATATGGATGGTTCTCGACGGTGATTCCGATGATGAAATTCATGTTGATATAGATGGTGAACACGGTGACATAGGGCAACTTTATTTATCCGCAGGTGGTCGAGTATTCAATACGACTACGAAATTAGATGATGCGAGGTCGTCGGGTGGCGGTGATAATTGGGTCAAAATAACGCTTGCAGGGGTTTATTATAAGCCTTCAGAATTTGGTGATGGAAAAATTGAAGAACATCGAGGTTACGAAATTGTTCACGACATCGGAAGAGGTGTAATCGAAGCAATAGATTCTAATGGTGTGGTGCTTTTTACTCAAACATATTTTATCAATACCGACGCTAAGGCTGTCAGGAATTACATTAGAGGGGAACTTGATTATGCTGAACAAGTGGCTTTGCGGGATGATACAGAAGAAGGAGGTTGCCCTCAAAATTCTACTTATGATGCAGATAACAATCGTTGCGTTTGCGATGAAGGGTATGTCACGGATATGTTCGGTGAAGAGTGTGTTGTAAAAGAAGAAGAAGAAGATGCGCCGTCGAAAGGTTGTCCTGCTAATTCAAGCAAAGGTGACGATGGATTTTGCCGATGTAATGAAGGCTACAAGTATGATGCGGGAGTTTGTGTTGAAGATGAGGGAGATGAAAATCTCTCGGCCACGGAACTATTAGAAAAATACGGAATATACGCTTTATTGGCGGTAGGTTCGATATTCGCCGTTTCTATGTTGAAATCTAATTAAGCCAAACCTCTTATAGTCAATCAGACAAGTAGAGGTGATATTCATGAGTTTAATAGACACATTTGCCTTTGAATCAATTGCTAACAGGCAACTTATCAAGGTTGGAAACGACAAAATTGGAAATGGTCGTGGCGGTGGCTTACAAAAACTTGATGCCGACTGTTTAATTGAGTGGAGTGGGTGGTCTGCTTGGAGTCAATGTCAAGAAATTGGGCCTCAAGGTGGAGGAAGTGGTTTTTACGGAAAAATCAAGACACGCCAAGGAGAAATTAAACGGATGAGTTTAGGTAACGGTAAGCCGTGTCCGACAGAAACAGGTAGAGACAATATGTTTATACAGGCTATCACTGAAGGTTACGCTGAAGGTTATTCATACCACGAAATGAACGGTAAAAGATTTATTACGGAATACAAGTTAGTAGAATGCACTCGACCTAAACCTGAAGAAACTGAAGAATCTGAAGAATCTGAAGAAACCGATGATGTCACTGAACAGGGTGAAGAAGACGGTGAAGCAGACGATACTGCTGAAGGTGAGGAAGAAGAAGAAACCGTCACCACTACTACTGTTTCAACAAGTGGTCAAGTATCACCTCAATGCCCTGATAACAGCACCTATGATGAAGATGAAAAAATGTGTCGCTGTGATTTAGGTTACACTCTTGATGAAAGCACCAGCCAATGTAATCGTAATACTCTTGGTTTCCTTCTTGATGCTAAATGGTGGATTCTTTCAGCGGCGGGTGTTAGTGGAGCCTACCTGTTTCATCGTTCCCGATAATCAGAATCTTTTATGGTATTCTGAAGAGGTCGTTCCCATCTTACGATAAAATTTAGAAGTGTGCCATTTCCAAGGTGTATTGCGATACCTTTCTTTTAGAGAGTAAGTGAAAGGTTCAGATTCCTTATTGACATCAATCATAGGATTATTTGAAATCCGAGTGGCTATCCTCATAGGAGTTAAATCCACTTTTCTATTTTTTAATTTAGACCTGATGTGGTCAGCACTAAGGTATTCGTTTTGTTTAGATAAAATATGTAGTATAGTCCAAAAATATCTGTCCTTTCTTACGGCAAAGGCACAAGTTTGATTACAAAATAAATTGTTTTCCGAATGCCTACCTTTCAAAGTTGTGAATGAATTACAACAGTAAGCACAGTCGAGTTCCAGCGTGGCTCTTTTAGTTTGGGCTTTACCCATACAACTTTTATTACAGTAGATATTTTTATTTTCAGGCAGTTCTCGTAACCCTCTTGCCCGTAAGTCTATCCCAACACCACAATGAGTGCAAGGAGCCGTCATATTATATGAGTCTTGCGCCATACCCTTAAGTTATGTCAATTCCCATTTATAGCCTTTACCGAAGTGATAAAGTCTTGCATAGGCGTTGCATCCTCTTGCCTAACGCACACATTACCGTTTTTTGTAATTCCGAAATTTGATGAATTACAAAACCACCATTGTTTTCCACGACCTCCTACCTTTCTAAAGGCATAAACTGTTTCTACGCCGTAGAGGTCTAAGATGGATTTGTAAGAGTCGTATTGTTCTCTTTCCCTTTTATCAAGATAAAAAGGAAATGGTTTATTTTTAGATTTCACTTCAAACCTAATTCCGCAAAACATGATAGGGTCTGTTTCAGTTGAATGAAACATCAGAACATCTACCCCATCGCTATGTGCGCCCCTGTGTCCGAACCAATTTTCACCTAATTCTTCTCGGAGAACTTTAATTAGTTCTCTTTCATATCGGGTGCGAGAGCGATTCCTCATACCATAACTTAACGCTTTTGTTATTTATCTCATGGCATCCATGATATAAGTTGGAACTAATCTTTCTATTTTTCTTGTTTTGAACCAATGTTTGAAATGAGCGTCCACCACATAAACATGACCCCAATCATCTTTCGACCTCATGGCTCTACCGTATTGTTGTAAGAGAGTCCTTACTGTGTAAGTTTGATACCATTCTTCATTGTTTTGCATTTTCAAACGAACTTTTGTATCGCCAAGTGAAAGAAACGGCAACTTACAAATAATAACGAAACGAATATCAGGATTATCGTAACCTTGATTAGCATAAGTGCTAATCAAAATACCATCACCATCACCTTTTTTGAATTGTTGTAAAGTATCATCTCTCTCTTGAGGGTTCTTAGTGTGTTGAACTAACCGAGCCGCAGTTTCAGGGTGGTGGTCGGATAAAATATCTACAATGGCAGATTCGATACCATCAGTATAAGGTAAGATTAAACCTTTGTGGCCTTCGTAATGTTTAGCGATTTTAGCCACCGCTTCAGCCGTCTTTTTCAAGTCGGAAAATTGAATACCTTGCGCTTCTTTATTCCATATCATTAAGCCCCCTTTCTGCGATAGGGCAAGTGGACGCTTTGCTGATGGGAAAGTGGATTCTGTTACTTTCAAATATACTGAATCATCGGGATTCAGACCTAACTCTTCCATGAATACTTCGGGCGATACAATGGTTCCTGACATGAAAACTCTTTGGTTGCCAAGAGATAAAAAGCAATCTTCAGCATAGTTGGAAACTGAAAGGGGTTCTACACGGAGAACATTTTTAACACCGTCGTCGTCGAATTGATAAACCCACTTTTTCCAATTGTGCTGCAATTCAGACAACATCATGTAAGCGTGTTGCACGAAAGCCTTAGCATCAGCCATTTCATCAGGTCTATATTTCCTATGCTTGAGATTGATTTCTACTTCCTTAACCAATGCTCTCAACATTAAAAGAATTTGAATACAATCAGCCCTCCTTTCATTATCAGGAGTATCAACTCTCATGGATTTAATACTTGGGAAATCGTGATTCAACCGAGATTCATTGATTTGTTGTTTAGAAGGTTTCTTACCATAAAGTAAGCGAGCAACTCTTTTACGGCTAAGGGAGAATCCACAAAATTTTTCAATAGTTGATGCTGTTGTGTGGGCTTCATCAACAACTAAAAGAGGGCGTGTTGGTAAAGTAGGCTTTCCAAACATCTTCATAGCGGTCAAATAAGTTGTGTTTCCTATAAACCATCTGTTCTTTAACGCTTCAGCATAAGCATCATAGTAACCGCACGAAGTTTCAAAGGGCAAGCCTTCCATAACCTCTTCTATATCGTTTTGCTTCAAAGCGTGAGGGCAATCGAAACCCTCTATGACTCGGCATGGTGCATTGGCAGCACTACAATTTTCTAAATCTAATTCTTCAAGTTCCTCTTCGGTAAGGGCGCATTCATAGTTCCCTCGACCCATCGCTGAAGACATGAAGGGGTGGTCTTGCACATACTGAGATTGTAGACCTTTCAAAGGAGTTGATATATAGACCGAGTTATCGAAGACTAATGGCAACCAATATGCCAACGCCGACTTACCTGAACCTGTGGGACATTCTACTATGACATTCTTATAACCTTCTTGAAGTTTATCTACAATAAGAGGTAAAAGGTGTTGCTGTTCTTGGCGAGCATCACTGTAAGGTGTATCAGTTCCGAGAATAGATTGAAACCGTTCCCAATCCGAACTTGAGGTGGAGGGTTTAACAGAAACTACTTCGTAACCTAAACTTTTAGTTTCCACAGGTAGCGAAAAACCCTGAAGGGGTGAACCTCCACCATTTACTGTATTATGTTTGATAGTTTGCTGCTCGTAATCATTTTGATAATCGAATTCTGATTCGGTTTGGTCAGTGGCAGTAGATTCACCATCCACTAAAAGTCGTAACTTATTTTTAGCGCAATAGGAAATCAGTCTTGGAAGTAAGGGTGAACCTACTCGATACTTACCTTTCCACGCATCGACCTTCCACCACAACTTAAATGAGGTTTTCAAGGTGTCTTTGTGTTCAAAGGTGCGACCTGCGACTTCAATAGTATGGGCTGACACAACTTAAATTAAGGGCAATCCGTATATGAGGCTTCGCTTTCTAAGCCTTCTCACTTGCAGTTGTATTGCTTGCCCCTTTTGATTCTGCATCCTCTTCATCCTCGCCTGTGGGGGCTGTCTTAAGTTTTATCTCTTTTAACTTATCAGGGTTCGGTTCTATATGTGTGAAGTAATCTATGCAATCTTGAGAGTTAGCCCAACCGTTAGCATCGCATAAAACACATTTCAATTTCCATTGTTGGTCGATATTCCATCCAACACCTTGGCACAACGGGCAAATTATTCGCCTCATACCTTCATTAAGTGGTGCAACTAAATAAAACCTACTTAAGCCAAACCTCTTATAGTCAATCTGCGAAATCAAGTTAGGTGAGCCTAATGGGTATTTTAAGTTCCTTTTTCGATGTCGTGGCAGGAGTTTCTATTCTTGCAGGTCGTTCTTCGCTTTTAGATACTACTTTGACCCAAATCGCAGGGCGTAATTTTACTGTTAGAGGGGCTCTCGGTCTTTCGTTTTTATCAGTAGGTTTCATCAACCTTATGGCTACCAGCCGCAGACAAAGTAAAATTGAACGCTTGAGTAAAGAGGCTGAAACTGACGAACATTATGGTGCAGACACCACTAAAGAAGTTATGTATGTTAAGCAAATGAAGGAAGAATTCTATGACAAAAAGAATGCTTACGAAATGTATGAAGAAAGAACACATAACTACGGATATTTTACAAGCAAACCTTCTGCCGTCAAAGATGCCGAAGAATCAAAGACTTATTATGAAAGCAAAGGGTATTATGTGGAATTGTTTGAAGGGAGTGGCGGAGTAATTTATGTCAAGACCACCTTAAACAAAGATATTTCAATAGAAACAAGGGTTGTAATCTCGTATTCTCCAATCGTAAAATTGGGTGCGGAAACCTTCAATGCCCCTGCTGCCGTAATGCGAACCTACAAAGGACGCAAAAGCCCTTCCATATCTGCCAAGTCGGTCAAAGTCGGCACTCGTAAAAGAGGTAACGATGGCAAGATGTGGCAAGTGCGCTCAGTGAAGAGTCGAGGCAAAAGAACCCAACGCTGGTTTAAAGATTAGGTGATTTGATGAAAAACTACCCCAAAGAATTTTACGCTAAAGAAAAAAAGCCGATTCACATTATCGGTTACACCGTAGCACTCGGTATGATGGGTGTAGGATTTGCTGAAACTGTTCACTCCTTACCTTACATCGCTAAGGGCGAATCTACCACCACAGGAATTTTACTTGGCCCTATTGGAATCGTGGCAGGTGGCATAGTAGCCTTTACTTACTTGAAACAAGCAGGAGTTGTTTATTAATGGTCACGAATCCCAAGGCTTTGGCACACTTGATTGCCATTTTAACAGCAAGGCGGTCTAACTAATGCAATTTGATAAAACTCAAAAGCGGGCTCTTGTCTTCGTAGCAGGGCTTTTAGGATTATCATGGTATATGGGTAATCAATTTGAAAAGACCGACATGATGCGTTCTGAAGGAAAACGACCTTGTTGCTCGAAACCAAGTATGTATTTTACTATGAGAGGACTTAGTTGTAGAAATTGCAGTAAAGAGGATAGGATATATAGACCTGCAAAAGAAGATTCTTTTAACCAAATGAGGTCGGAAGCAGACGGTTACGCTTACGCTTACAACGAAGGACACTCGGATTCACGAAAAAATGAAGGCTATCAACCTACAATAGAAAATCAAAAAGAGGAATCTCGCTTCCGAAAAATTATCAAGCAGCGGGCTGAAACCTTTAACGCTGATTCAGGACACTTTAGAAAGAGGGGGTGGGTGATACCAAAGGAAGCATACCCACGCCACATGAGGGTTACTGATAATAATTGGGCTAAAGATTTTTATTGTGATGAGGCATGGGTTGAAAGACACGGTGATGAATACACGCTAAATTGGGTTGTTCATGCTTACAAACCAACAAAGGTTCAACGCCCTGCTGAGAGTGTGTTTTCTGAAACATACCCCTATACAGAAAGGGGTTGGTTTAATGGGTATATGCGATGGGCGCACATCCCGATGAGGGGAAAAAATTGGAGTGCTGAAGTGCAAGAAAAATTAGGTGCGTTTATCAGCAAGAGGGCTGAAACCTTTGGTGCTGATGATTATACCGATGAACAATTGCTAAAGGTGGCTCGTATGGATATTGATAATCACATAGATAACGGGACATTTTATGTTTTGGGAGAAGAACCGCAAGCATTTCACGATGGAGAATTAGATGGTGAGAACTTCTATACCATAGTGAGCCTTTATTCACAACATCACGAAGACGAGGATAAAGCAGAAACGATATTGACAAATATGTTCAAAAAAGAATACCCTCAATACTTGGGGGATGAATCATTTAATGCTGAATCTGAAAAAATTGACCTTACTCAATTTGAAGGAGTCTTTAGAGGTGGACATCCCAAGCACCTGTTTGAAGAGGTAGATAGGAGATTCAAAGACGGTGGTGTTAGAACAACACCCCTATATTTGAGCCCACAAGAGGTGAACGCCATCATCCACATTCCCGATTTAATCGCTGAATTGAAAAGGTGTTATGGTGCAGAAACATTTGAAGCCGAAACAATGACCCCAAGCGAGGTAGAGGTGAAGGTGACAAAAGATGTTACTCCAAAGGGCAGTAAGGTTGTCGTAGAAGAGTGTGTTGATATTCAAGCAAAGAAGGCTGATGCAACTTCCAACTTTTACCGAGTTAGATTCCGTGACCCTTCCGAGATGAGTAACTTCCGAGTTCCTGCTTGGGCTGCAAGGGCAGCCAACACGATGGGCTCGAAATACTACGATGTCACAGGTAGCAAGGTTACTATGGGTCAAGATAAATCGGGTAATTGGAAAATACAATCCGTTATGATTCCTAAAAGAGCCAATGTAGATGTGGACTTGGCTTTGAAGATTGCTAACCATATTCAAGACCGATTAGAGAAGGAAGGAAAATGGGCTCCAAAGAAGTGTCAGGACAATGAAAGAGTCTTGGTAATCCGCTGAAACCCGATTCTATACTTCTTAAACCTTGGCGGCGTTCAACCGAAGCCTTATTATAGTCAAACAGACAGATATAGTTAGGGATAACCCCTCAATGGAGAGAATTAAAATGAGTGCAATTATGAAAACTGTAAAGACTGTCGGTGCGGTTTCCGTTCCCGTGGGTGGATTATTCCACCTTGGAGGCCCTGCTGTATTCCGTATTCCTCTTGTTGGTGGAGCATTGAACAGTATTTGGAACTTCGGCGTTGGCCCTGTTACCATTCAAAGACTATTTGGACTTGTTACTGTTCTTTACGGAGCCCACGCACTTGGCTTTGACCGCCTTGTAGCAAAGGTTCCTGTGGTCGGACAACCTGTAAAGGATGCTTTGAACACAATGGAAGACGCTCTTGTTCCAGCAGAAGGAAACACATACTCGGTCTGAGTAGAATAGAACCTTGGTATCGCTAACTTTGGTTAGCCTTGAATATCATTAGGTAGAACGCCCGATGATATAAAAGAATCGGCCTCTTCATCCGTTAATCTTTGTAAGCGCATTTGTAATGCTCTATCTTTAGAAATATCTGTTTGCGCTCCTTTAGGGTAACAGGTTTCGCTGAAATCACAGAATCCACATTTGAAATCTCCGATAGGTTCGTTTTTACTGTAATTGAATTTGTCATATCTCGATTTAGACATTTGACCTATCTCGAATAATTCGTCTGCTAAAGGTTCAGGGTATCGCAAAAAGTATTCTCTTTCAGGGGGTTCATCTTGCTCTAATTTACTTTCTAATTCTGAGAATCTTTTAATTATTCTTTCCATAGTCAATCCTTTAACAGGATTAACTTCAACATCTTTTTTACAAAAACGATTGTCTTGACTGTAATTAGGGTTCGGGGTAATCATCTTCCCTGTGCCTGTTTTTACTATCGCAGCACCCTCGTAACCTTCAGATAATTCAATAACGAATTGTTTATCTCGACAATCAGACCTATCAATGTAATAAATCAAAGCGTAAGGTGATTCACCATGAACCTTTTCTATATTTTCACGAAGATGTAAATACCACATCACTTGCATAATATAATCCATGTGAGGCATACCTTCAGGATAAAGATGGTTGGATTTTCCAAACACATTCTTATTGAAGGTATAGCCATAACCTGATTTTACTTCTACGATAACAGGATGCTTTTTGTTTTCATCGAAAACAATTGCGTCGATTTCACCTGAAACATTGTATTGGTGCGCCCTTAATTTAACATTGTTTTGAACATAAATACCTGCTTTCTTCCATTGGTCTTGGAGAGCATCTTCAATCCAAACCCCATAAGTCATTCTCCTAAGAGATACTGCATCCCACGGTTCGCTCTTGAACCCTTTTTTCTTATACCACAATTGTCGGTGACATTTTCCAATCAAATTAGGCCGTCCGAACTCATCTACGATTTCACAAGAAGATTGTGTGACATAAAGCATTCCGCTGGAACCTCTATATTCAGGTGCTATAAGTTGGCGGTCACTTACATCGGTCAATTGTAAAGGCAATTCTGAAGGGTCGGGATTCCAAATATCTTGGTCTTCACCCATTCTTTTCAGAAAATTTAAGGCATCATCGGTCAAATCGGAAGGCAAAAATATCCCTCACAAAATATCTCGATAAACATAATTGTTAATATCAATGTTATCTCCCTCTTCGGGGAAGAAGAAGTTGAACTCACGAATACCTGCTTCTAATTTCTTTCTACCACTTTCTAAAAACTCTTCGGAGCATTCAAAAACAGCAATATCTTGAGTTCCTTTGTCGATACACAAAAAGGTAAATGATTCGGCTTCAGGGAACATTTGAAGATACAAATAGGCTTGTAAGTCGTAACCATATTTGTATGCTGACCACTTGAATTTCTTCACATCAATTGTAGTTTTCAAATCAATAATTTGTTTTCCCTTTAGAATATCGGCCTTAGCACGAAAAGCAATCCCATCAATCATGGCAATTTCAGGAATTTCAAATTGAGCATCTTTTAGATATTCTGAGGCTTCAGAATTGGCGTGAATAACTGCTGCCATTTTTTCAGCCTTTTCTATTTCTGTAATCGTATAAACAGTTCCTAACTGTGCAACTGCCTCTTTGTAGGCTTTAGAATTCTTAGACTTAACATCTACTACGGGCAACGCTGCAAACTTTTCAGGTTCTAAAACCGCCCAATGAATCAACTTACCATCTCTCAACGCTTGAGTTTCATTCTGTTCTTCACCTTGAGTTATTTCAAGATAATGTTTAGGTGATTTCATCAACATCTTCAAAAGGCTACAACTCAAAGCATTCTTAGTAAGATAACCATAATAGAAATCATCATCATCCATCTTACTGATGATTTCCTCTTTACTGTGAACTTCACCGTCGAGTGTTGTGATTTCATCTACCGATTCTTTAATTTGTAAAGTTGCTTTAACCATAGTGATTCCTAACCTTATTTGTGCCACTTAGTATTTAGCCTTGGTTGTTCAATTCGTTTTGCTTATCTCTCATGATTCCTAACAAATTATTGAATTGGGGGGCTATCTCTTTAACATCTTGCTTGTCAGCCTTTTCCATAGGTTCACGGTCAGGCCATTTGTAAGTTGTCTTTTGGTAGTAGAACCCGTCTGCGACCATTTTAGCGAGGATGAGTCGTGCTGCTTCAAAATTCTTAATAGAATTTAAAGGGATAGACCAAATCTCTTGAGTGTTTTCGATTAAATCTTCCTCGGTTTTAGCATCGGAAAGGTTGGTGGTGGCGAGAACAGCGAACCTCAAATTAGTGTCGTCCTCGTCTTGAACCGCAGCAAAATGAACGATATAAAGGCCATCGCCATCGCCAGCCTCCATTGTGACTTCGACATCAACTAAAATTCCATTTTCATTCATTAAAAGTTTGGCATTTTGTATTTCTTTCATAATATCACCTCATAGACTTCTACCGACTCTTTTCATATCTGCCTTTTTCATGTGACCTATAATCATTATTTTACCTGTGTCCGTGAGTTGTAAAAGGCAATAGACTTGTGCTTTATCTTCAGGGTCGTCTTTGAAAATTAGAACTCTATTAGTTCCTGCTGGAACTGCCATTTCAGGAGAACCTGAATCCATTAGAGTTTTCAAAACTTCATCCATAGTATCACTCAATCAATTCGTTGATTATTGTAGTTAATTTCTTTTCTACAAGTGCTACAACATTATCAGCCACGGCCTCTATAATACCTAAAGTGTTACCACCATCCATTTCTACTTGCATAGAAAGTTTAGGATATTGTGTTTGAATGTTTCCATATCGTGCTTTAGATTTAACTTCAACAGTGTTACCGTAGGAAACAATTATTTTTGAATTAGATTTGGTTATCGAAGCCAAGTGTTCGAGAATTTGTTCAGGCTCACCCGACTCAAGAATAGTCGCACTTTTATTGGAAGCCTTTTCTACTGCAACTTCTTCGTAAATTGTTATGTCGAAAACTTCTGAACTATCGCCTATCGACAAACGGCAAATCACTTCGCCGTCGCCGTCGAGATTATATTGAAGTTTATCACCCTTTCTGTTAGACTTTTTAACAGCCTCGAATGTGTTGTTTGTGAAGTCGAAAAACCCACAATCATAGCGGTGCTTACCTTCAAACCTATGTAGATACATTCTGTGTTTAGAACCTTTAGGGTCTGACCACATTTTATGACCATAGCCTTCTGTTACGCTTAGAGAAATGTCATTATCACTGATTTGAATAGTTTCTGTATTAGAGAATTCTGTCATAACCTTATTTCTTGACAGGTGCTATATGAAACTAATACTTAAACGCCTCTCAACTTAGGATAAGGGTATATTTTATTACGACTTTCAAAAAGTAACTTCAATGACTTGCGCTCCCTTTTATTCCGACCTCCGATGAAAGCATATTTGTGCTTAGGTAAAAGTTTTCTTTGAGGGCATGAAGATTGATATTTTTTAGAGGCACTTTTAATCATTTCTGCGACCTCGGAGGGCATCGCATCAAAGTGGATTTTATCTTTAGTTCCTGATGTTCCTTGCCAATGCTTTTCCCAAGTAATACCAAGTTTTTTTGCTAATCTTTTATACACACTTCTGCTTCTGAAATATCTATCGCTCACCCACCTACCGCTTTCTATTTGAAATTGTTTTTTAGCACCAAACTTCTGCCCTAAATAATAAAAGTTACAGGCTTGGTAGATAGTCCCTAATTCTTTTGCTTCGGGGTCGGAGTATGCTGTGAATAACCGATAATCTGTATTCTTTACCATCCACTTTATAGAGAAACTAATCAATGAAGATGCTAAATTTTTAGGCGACCAAGAAACACAAGCCCCTCTTGAAATCAGCCTCTCTAATCTTATAGTATCTTCGCCAAGTATTTTTGAACGAGCAGCGGGCATATCCATAATTACTACACCTGCAAGAATTCCTTGGTATCGAGCCGTGAAAAAATGTGTAGGTGTGAGAGAAATTCTACCTAACCATTCGTGCCTTTGGATAAATTCTTTGACTTCTGAAAATATGGTGTCTTTTCTTTCTTGTTGAAAACTGAAATCAGAACACGATAAATCATCTAATTTTAATCGAGATAAACCTGATTCTTTAACATCCTCATCGAAATTTTTTAAACGAATTTCATATTGCCAACAATGATTTTCTTGATAGTCAATCGGAGGGTTCGACATTATTCACCCTCCGAAATCTACACCAACCGAAGTCAAGTCGTCCAATTTAACAACTGAAAGGATTGCAGGTTTAGGTTCAAACCCTACCATTCGTTGGAAAGAAGTTTGACCTTGCCAAGTAGAAGATACTACCATTTGCACCCCTTGATATTGCTCAAGACAATGGCCGTGTGTGTGACCTGTCACGAAAATTTCAGGTGTATTTTCAATGGTTAAAAGGTCGTGAGGTTCCGAAGCGATTTGATTTTTAACACCCCATTGAGGTGCAAGATGTCTGCGTTTCAGCATTTGTTTCATAGCCTCTTCAGGATTTTCATAGGTGGCTTCTTTAAGATTCATTACCATATCGTCAATGCTTTTACCGTGATAAGAGAGCGTATCAACACCTCCAACTTTAAACCTACAAGGGTTGCCAACGAAATGTCCTGAGTTGAAGTAACTTTGAACTTCTTTAGAAAGAACAGGTTGCGGTTCAGCCAATCGAACTGCGTCGTGGTTGCCTGGCAGAATTACAGTTTCTATATGTTCAGGCAATCGTTCAAAGTATTCCCCTGTCTTTTTATATTGGTCATAAAGGTCAGGAATCGAAAGTTCGTGGTCTTGATTAGGATAAACACCCACACCATCTACAATGTCACCCGACACTACAAGATAACCTATGCTTTGAGCGATAGGGTCGTCAGATTTCAACCACTTTAACATCTTTTCCCACTCATCTTCAAGAAAGTTATTCGCTCCAATGTGAACATCAGAAATAAAGGCTGCTGATAAGGCTTCTACACCTTCCGTATCTCTTTCTTTTTTAATTATGTGTGGAAATAAAGCGTGTCTAATCCAAAACATCCCACCATCTTTACTCATTTGACCTTCAATCGCAATAACATCATCGACGGCGATAGTTCCAAGACGCTCTTGAATGTCAGGTGCTATCATAGCATCTAATTCACCTGTTGGGTCTTCAATCACTAATCGCAAATATCCTGAAGCAGTTTTTTTTGCTTCGATAACCATGACTATTGCTCTCGCAGTTGCATTCCAATCTGAATATCTACTCCGATTATCTGTCAAGTGTGACAAGGTGTGAACCACATCAAAATCATAAGAGTCCTGCAAGTAACCCTTTAATTTCTTATAGCGGTCAAGAAATAGGTCACGAAACGCCTCCAATTTTTCCGAGGCTTTAGTGTCTGCACCAACCGTCTGAATAATATCTACTTCTAAAGAATGTTCAGATGCCTTTTCTGTAAAACGCTTATCCATATTATCAAATCCTGACATTAACGCTTTAATCCTTTTTGAAACCACTCAAGAATTGTTCCCACGACATATCCTCTAAAGGAACACAATGATGATTGTTCAATCCCACCACACTTTTGAAAGTCCTCTCACATTTTTTACAATGTTGCGGAGAGTATTTTCGAGGTTGAAAATTAGATTTCAAACTATTTAGATTAACTGTGGTTGGGGTGATTGATTGAGTTGTAGCATCGTAACAATAAAATGCGAGTTTATCTTTTGGAAATCCCTTAGATATGAGATTTGTAATAGCCTTTTCATCTGAAGTTTTAGGAACATAAAAAAGATAAATCTTAGGTTGCTCTTTACCACCTTTACGAAGTAATCTTCCAATAGTTTGAATGCGGGAACGGACGGAACGAGTTCCTGAAACCATGACACCCACATCAGCATCGGGAATATCAATACCCTCTACTAAGGCTCTACATGAAAGCAGCAATCCTTGGCTTGAGGCTGAAAATTTAGCAAGACTTTCTCTACGATGTTTTGCAGTTTTCTTGCTGTGATAAACTAAAGGGTTCAAGTGTGAGTATCTGCCTTCTAAGCGGTCTAAATCTTCTAAGGATTCGTGAAATACCATTTTTTTATTGGATTTGTGTTTGTGCATCAACAAATCAAGAGCAGCGAAACGATTCCTCGCCCCGTTTAGTATTTCCTTTCGTTCTCTTATCGCTTTTAGAAAACCACCGACAGATGTATCATCAGTCCCTCTCGCTAAAAGTTTCTGACAAGTGGCAATAAGATTCCCTCCACCATATCGAGCATTCAAACTTCGAGATAATGATATAATAGCATGATGAGCATCATCGTGTTTTTTTTGCTCAAATGCTGTGAGAGGTATTTGAACAGCCCTGACCTCAAAATCTGAAATAACTCCTGCTTTCAATGCTTCTTCGTAGCCATAAGTGTAAATCACTTCACCTAAAAGTTCTGAAACCACATCCAATCCTGTATCTTCTCTTTCAGGAGTTGCCGATAAACCTAAAGTAGCATCATGGTCGGCTGTGAAACATCGAGCAAAGGTAGGAGCCGCCATACGGTGACACTCATCTGCAACAATAAGATGGTTCTTATTAGTGTAATCTTTTTCAGGAAGTAATTTAGCAGCAGTATTGATAACTATAACATTGATACGAGGATTCCAAACCTTTTTACTCCCTTGAACTTGGCCTACTGTAATGCCTAAAATCTCTTCAAGTTGGATTCTCCATTGAGTAGCCAACCCTATTTGCGGGACAACCACCGTAACCACTCCGTTGGGATTCTTTAACCATTCAACGATAACTGCGTGGGCTACTCTACTTTTACCTGAACCTGTGGTGGCTTGAATAATACCACGCTTTTTTTGCTCCCATTTGATTATAGAATCTTGTTGCCAATCATAAAGGAGGAATTTATTCCCGTTGCTGATGAAAAAATTAGCCGACATGGTTCATCCTAAGTGTTAATCTTATTAAAGAGTTTCGGTCATAAAGACCTTTTGAAACTTCACTCTTCTTCATTAGTAGAAGGCATACCTCGCACATATCCTGCCTTAATAGAACTGATTTCGTGATTTGGAATTTTAACCATAGTTACGGCTCTTACGCCTTGGTCAAGTTCTTCTTGTGTCAAACTCATACCTGTTAAGATTTCAATCATAGCCCCATCAGGTTGTTCGTGAATACCGTTCACAACATGATATTCTGATTCTGACATTTCATTCTTCAAGATTTCTTGATAGATTGGATTCTTAGATATATGTTTAGAGTAAGATGGTGTGTGGCCTACACCGTAGACAGTTCCATCTTTTGTAGTCAAGCAGATAATCGGTAGTTGCATCGAATCTTCGGTTTGCATAATCTTACTTATGACTATTAAGATATAAGGGTTTGTAACTATAATGGCTACTGTGCCATTTCCAACCAACCTTTTAGAATCATCAATTCTACTAAATCATCGAAAAGTGCATCATTGATACCTAAGTCTTGTTTAACTTGAGAAATTTCTTCATCACTTTGTATTTTTTCCAAAGCAGCATAAAGTTTTTTTAATAGTTTCGTGGCTTCTGAATTATTTAGGTCTGTAAGTCTTTCAAAGGTGTAAAGCATTTGTTCACCAACCTAATACAAGGTCTTCGGCTATATCAATCTAAGTATGAATTCATACGGAAGACAATCAAACAATCTATTAAAGTAGTAAGTTACTCACGCTTTTCCACAGGCTTATATTTACTGCGAAGTTCTGTTAAAAATGTATTGTTTGCGAGAGCCCACACCGTAACCATGTAGCCACGCTTTCGAGAATCACCACGGGCTACTTTTGCTTGACCTACTTCTTGGAAAACCCTTCCACCTTCAGTAGAACGGACACCACGGAGAGAGTGCGAAATAGCACCCGTGGATGGAAGTTGTCTTTTACCACAATGATTACGAAGATACTCAATCATTTCAGTAGCCGTAGCCGCACCACGACCATCTCCACCACCGATTTCAAGGAATTTAATTACTCTTGCTTCATACCACTTTTTTCTGTGCGCCATTGTTTCACCAAACTATACGAGGGAGCCATTAGGTATAAAACTTTCGGTAGGGTATTTAACTGAACCATGATTACGAAACTTATTTGAAGTCGAAAAGTGAAGATTGGTCTTGCCGAGGTTTTTCCTGTGCTTCAACTTTTTTAGGCATCTTTGATTCATCGCTCAACACATCCGTAGTCATGAAATATGGGCCTTCACAGTAATCTAAAGAGGCCATCCAATTTGAACCTTTCGCTCCGCCCCTTGCGAGGAATAGATGAAGAGGAATGGTGTATGTGATACCTTCGTTGTCTGCGGCGACGATGTTTTCTACTGAAAGGGCGGTTTTCCTCCAAGCAACTACGGTATCTTGAGGTGCAAGGATGTGAGTTCCGTTAGTTTGGGCAGGAAGGCAACGAGTCTTGGAGCATTTTGTTAAACCGAGTAGCCATTCGTTATTCGTTTCGTCTAAGACTGATTCGGATAAAAGTTTGTTGGCTTCTATGGAGTAGAGATTTTTACCTTTAGCGAAAACCAACAGCCCTTCATCGAGAGATTTAGATTCCACCCAATAGGAAACGAGTGCTGCGGGAAATCTTGCTACGGATTTTCCAACCTTAATTCCTTTCTGCGGGGATTCTAAATCATAGATAGTAGGATTTCTTTTAGTAGTGGCGACGGTTATTATGGGGTGTTCTGCCGTATCTTGAGTCGGATTCTGCCTACATTCTGTGCAGAATAACTCGCCGTGCCTTTCAACTAAGGTGAATGAGTAAAAGTTGTCGGGTGGAACACCGTTTAGTCGGGCATCTCTTTTAGTCATTCTGACTTCTGCCCCATCGTCAGACCATCCTGAAGTCCATTCATCATCATCTTTTCTGTTACTCGCAGGGCTGCACCATTTACAGAAAGGTCGAAGCGGCCACACCGTAGTTCGAGTTCCAAACTTAGTTTCCTTTTTTTCCACGATGTAATTTACAATTTCATCCTTGGTTTTAGTGTATCGACCTAAAACTGCTTCAGTTTCAGTTTCAGCGAACACTTTAATGGCAGACTTTTCTTGATTCTCTTTGGGTGTATGTTCAAGAATAGGAAATTCCGCAGTAGCACCATAATCGTCTACGGAGCCAAGAGTATCTACTACGCTTTTGTTGTAGCCTGGCCTTCTTTTATTAGTCGAAATGAAGACCACCTAATGCGTCAGCCACTTTACTTGTGAATTCTTCAAGTGCGAAAAACATCTTCGTTTCAAAAACCTCTTTATTTACAGTTTTGTATCTGTAATGGGGGGGTGCGTTTTCACGGAGAGCATATTCCCTATGGACTAAGCCTTGTTTCAAAAGAACTGCCAATGTTCGAGTGATAACCGAAGCATCCAAACCTGTAATTCCTTGGATTTCACGGCTTGATAAATCTTGTTCGTTCATTTCATTTAAATTGATAAACATCTCGAATTGTTTGGGGGTCAATCCGAGAAGGTATCGTATGTTTTCCTCTCCTGTTTTACTTGGCATTGTATCTCACCTATATCCTAAATTCCTGCCACACCCTATATGAAGTGTGTCTTCACCGCAACACAACGATTAAAATAGGATAAGAATGTAATAGATGTGAGATAGTATGGCTGATGATAAGGAGAAAAATAGTAAAGTTGATACTACTTTGTATTTTCAGCGTATGAGTATATGTGGAGATTGTGAACACCTAAAGAAGGGGATAGCCATTAGCAGATGTAATTTATGCGGTTGCATACTCGGTGCTAAGGCTCGCATGAAGGGTGAAAAATGTCCTTTAGGAAAGTGGTAAGGTGCATAGGTCTTGGGATGATAAACCTGACTTATCGGAAACGACTATACCTCTTTTAGCAATAGGTTTTCTTGTGTGGGTTGCTGGATGGATAATAGCGCAACTCTTTTAAGATATTTGTCCTAACATCATGCTGATGAATATCTTTATCCTACATACTGATGCAAGAATCGCAGCACAAATGGCTTCAGACCGCCACAGCGTTAAAATGATTTTAGAGAGCGCACAAATGCTATGCACAGTAGCACATGACTACGGGATTGAAGCACCCTACAAGCCTTCTTTTAAGAATCACCCTTGCACAAAATGGGTTGCCGAATCACGGCAAAATTGGATGTGGCTACAAACTTATGCGATTGCCCTTTGTAAGGAATACACTCACCGATACGGTAGAACTCATAAAAGTGAATCGGTTATTACAGAATTACCTGTCCCGTCGTTACCTAACAATGGCTTAACAGATTTCGCACAGGCCATGCCCGAAGAATACCGTGATGCAGATGCAGTTAAGGCTTATCGTCAATACTATTCGAGAGGTAAAGGTTACATGAATAAGGGTTTAGGGCCTCAGTGGAAGAAAGACCCAAGCCGACGACCTCGATGGTTCGACAATCTAAATCAATACCCTAAAAAAATATCTGCTTGAATCAAAGTTAATAAATTTAAGAGAAGACTCAAAGGGCTTTCATATTGGTAGATGCTAAAAGAAGTTCTTCAGACCAATCGAGAGCGTTGGGAGTGTTATAATTCAAAGGAGTTTTGGGGAACCGACAAACTTTGAAGTGAAATTTGTCAGGGTCGAAAATTATAGTTCCGTTTCTAATGATATGACCCTTGGCGAGGGGAAGTGAAACACGCATAGTTTTCGGGTGAACAGAAAAAGGGCATCTGCGAATCCCTTGCCTTCGCATAGGTGATAAGTCGGCTTCACGAAATTCCTCACCTGTGGCTTCACGAAAAACCTTTTTAACGAAACCCCAAGTTCTTTTAGCGCAAGTCTGTAAGGGGTAAAGGTCTTTATCTGTCATATTGAGAACGACTTTGGCGTGTTCCCAAGGAACTACTACATGGAATCCTTTACTACCTGAATAATCAATCTCTACGAAAGGAACCTTGTATTTATCTTTAAGATGTTGGGCGATTTTAGCCGAGGCTACTAAGGCATCCATATCTCCGTAGACATCATCAACATCCCATACTAAATCCCTACCTGTGCAGAAACCTTCTGTGTCGAGCGTTTCATTCCAAATTTCATCCTTCCATTTCTTAAATTCCTGAATATAAGTTTGATACTCTTGTTGCTCTTTCTTACTTCGCAGGGGTGGGGGCTTCAAAGCAGCATTCGGTAAAGCGGGTGCTAATCTATCTAATTTACTTGAATCGAATGTGAGGCAGGATTGATAAACATGGGGGTGCTTTTGAGGGTAAGCAAAATAACGCATCCACTTTTTAACGGCTTGAGTAGTGGGCATAGAAATAGGTCTGAAGAATTTACGAGTTCCTTCAGCGTAAGCCATAATCATAGGTCGTTCTAAACTGTAACCTCTTAGATGATACAACACAGATTGAGAATCATACCACGGAATACCAGCCATATCTTTACGGTGTGGCACATTGGTTATGAAGGTTAGCGTGTAAAACGGGAAGGAGTGTTCATATAGTCTTCCTGTGACATCTTAATGATTATCATGGGAGAATGGATGCCTGATGCTGAAGATAAACTCGCTTATGAGATTTATCATGAAGTCGTCAGACCTAAAATCTTAAAGGATATTCCTTCTTGGCAACGGTATGAGGATTTGCCGATAACGGGTTGGATGTTGAGTGATGATGAGATGGATTTCAACACCTCTTTGAAGCAGGAACCTTTTGAAAGAGTAAAAGAATTGTGGAGATATATGGAATCTGATTTACAGGTGTCACCATCGGAAGTAGATTACTATTGGTCTTTTATTGTTGAGATGGGGGGCTTAGAGAATAAATTGAAAACGCTGATAAGGTCTGCTGAATCAAGTCAGGGTCAAGACTTCGGCTTATGGCAGATAATGGATTTAGGTCTTAAGGGTGAGGAATTAAAAGAGAGTTTAACCTCGCTTCACCCTTTTGAACTTAAAAATGCACATAAATTTACACCTCCGAGCCCACCACCTATCGCACCACCCACCTTCAAGGATAAGATAGATTATCTTATGGAAGTAACACAAGACTTTGGTGGGGCTGGCATAAGGAGGGGAAATTACGCAAATGGTGACAGTAATGATAGGGGTTCATGGTTGTCGTTGGCAGACAACCGACTACAAAAGGGTTGGAAGGGTGATAGCATTAGAAGTTATAGTTCAATGTCTTTTAGTCGAGAGTTTGCATGGCAAACAGGTAAGGTCAGAACCATTGCCGAAATTTTTCAAAATTTTGATGAACGAGCGACTTTGCACTTTAGACCTAAAAACACCAGCAATCACATTACGAAAATAATAACGGTTAAGGACGACGATAAGGAGGTTCAAGTAAGACGATATTTCACACATTTAACCAATCATGATGAGAGAGAATGGCGAAATAGAACTATAACTATGCTTCTTAGAAGTTTATCTTATGCTGCGAATCAGACGATGCCTAACGGTAACAAGGATAAACCATTTACTATTGAAAGAGGTGTCGTAGAGAACTACCTATCGCAAGACGATAAGATTTTTCTTCACGATACATGGGCGGAATGTTGGAAAGAAGAGTGGGAGGCTGCGACTAAGGAAGCCTACGAGAAAATAACGCCTATGCTTTTAGGGTTAAGCGTAAAACCTGTATTTGATTATCCACGGTCAGAAATGAAGACTACGGTGGGTCTTGAAATATCGTTAGTAGTAAATAAACATTCTTGGTTCAATATGAAAAAACATGGGTGGGTAGATTTTGAAAAAGACTACGCTGCAAACGAATTCAATGAGCAAGCAATCAGATTCGACATTCCTGTGGAATTTAGTTTTTTCCACGGTTATACGACTTATGCGGAGCAAAAGCATCCAAGATTGAAATTTTCCGAGGGTGGATTAGGCGTGTTCAATTGGTGGTGGTGAAATGGACTACAAGTTAGATATGAATGTAGGTTCAGTTTTTGCTCACAAGAAGGCAGGGCGGAAAATAGGGGAGTATTTGTTCCAAACGCCTTTTCACGATAGCGGTGGTGAGCGAAGAAACTTCACCTTTATAGAAAATTCGATAGCAATTGCTAATGAAGACTTGATGAATATGTTACCATCTTATACAGGTGTGGAAATTTTAAAGGCATCGTTAGGGTCTGACTATCGTAAAAGGTATCATGTTAGTGTAGTAGGAGGTTCAGCGGGTCGGGAAAACGAAAAAAAGGTATTCCAGCAACTCCAATACTTATCAACCAAGGACGGAATAAACGGTAGCGGCAGGGTGAAGGTTGGAACTATTTGGATTTTAATTTGTAATTATGGGTATAAAAACGAATCAGATTACGGCATAGGTAAATCAAGAGGCTATACACTTACAACGAGTGAAATAATTTACGGGTGGGTGTCAGATGCGGAAAGTAATTTTTATCTCGGAGGTGTTGTGAAAAACAATGAAGATAGGGAATTGAAAACCATAGGAAATAATTGGTATCAGCATCTTATGGAGGGTGACGAAAAGTATGCTAAATATCCACCTCGATGGCTCAAAGCGATTAGTAAATACCGCCCACAAAATTCGTTAAACTATACTGATTCAAGTCAAAAAGATTGGAATATGTGGGCAGAAGAACATTTACAACATTCTTACGAACCACTTATAGACATCCAACTTTTCACAGCAACGCCAAAAACAGGTGACGATGGTATGGGAGTATTCAATTGGTGGTGGTGACATGATTACAAGTGACACGAAAATTTACAGTAAATCAGAAGGAATGTTACTTGATGGGTGGGAGCAGTTAGCAGACCTAATGATAAAGGTGGGTATAATTAAAGACATCTTTGAAGTTGATATAGAAAGCGATGATGATTTGGGCAGACATGATTATTCTTGGATGGAAAAGGTTGAGTGGTGGCGAGAGGAACAAATGCGAATGAATCCAAAGGTAGAAAAATTAAACAGGGGGCAATTCTACATAGGTGTGAAATATGATTATGATGCTCATCGTGGTAACGATTCATGGGGTATCTTTTATGTGAATCCTTTGAGCAGGGAAGAATGGGAATCAAATTCCGATGTAGGATTGATTTATCTCGGCGTAGAACCTGTGGCCTTGATATGTGAGGATGAAACGAAAAACAAGGGAAAGGATATGACTGAGAGAACTCCCATATTGAATGTAACACTACCGCAGAAAGGAGTAGGATATAATAGCACTTTAGCCGATGTTACGATTCTAAACGAGCCTTCATACGGTGGGTATAATCCGTGGTCTATGGGTTACGACCAAAGTTGGTTTGAAAGTGGCGGTTGGGAATTTCATCCTGTGAGTTTGGAGGTGGAAACACAAAGACAGTTAGGTGTTTTCAATTGGTGGTGGTGACATGGAAAACATAAAAGAACAAAACCTCAACTCCTTGAAAGATGCCATTTGGAGTTTGACAGGAATAATCCCTCAAATTCTTATGACTACGGAATGGTGGGATAGTGAAATTATACGGAACCGATTAGGACATCAATGGGGGGAAATGCAAAACTATGGTTTTATGTCAGGGAATGCACGATTCGTAAAGGGAAGTTATTCCACATCGGGTCAATTTGATAGGTGGACTCACAAGTTCGTGAAAGACATCATAAATGGGCGCATTGAAGGAGGTAGAACGCTTGAAACTGCTGAAGGGCAGGAATGGAGGCAATTACCGTTGATTGAAGTTTTGGAAAATTGCACTGACGAGTGGGCTAAGGGAGAAAAAATTACAGCCAACCCTTACACCATAAGCACCATTACGGAAAAAAAGGGTTACGGCAGCACTCGTATGTTTCAAAAGGATGCTGTGTTCCGAATCAACTCGAAAATGAGAAATAAGGATTACGATATGCCGTTCCGTTTGCACAGTGATTTCGAGAAAGATGAAAACCGACCTGATGGGTGGCAATACGAGCAACTCATCACTAACCCCCCTCAAATTTGGGAAGATGGTAAATATGACAACCCTAATCCTTACATCTTTTACGGTGAAAATGAGTCAGGAGGGTTTCTATGGACGGTAAAGGTAGAGTTTGAAATCATGCCTACTATTGATGAAAACTTAATAGGGAGTAAATTCCCTGTAAAATGTTTCTTGATGTTTCAATTTTCAGATTCCGACTTTTACCGCCCTTGGTTTTTTAATGAGGTCACAGGCAGTTTCAATTTCGGATTAGAGCGAGTTATAGCAGGAGTATCACGATTTGGTATGATGTCGGGAGATGATGATAATACTGAAGGTGAAAAAAAGGCACTTGAAAAGGTATATGAAAACATCATGTATTCTGACAAGCGAGACAGAACGGAAAATCCTGAAGACATTTGGAGAATTGCCTTTTCAGGAGAGCCGTTTTTCTCCCACGGAAAGTCTTGGTTACAACAATGGTTAGAGGCTTATCCCCGACCTGAAGACTCGCAGTTCGGTTTATTTAATTGGTGGTGGTGAATTGGACTTGGATAAAACTGAGATGCAATTGAAAGACCGAAACACCATGTATCACGACATGGTTAAGATTTTGAAAAAAACGGGTTTGGCTGATTTCATTCAGGCCGAAGCAGAACGAATGATAGAGGGTTATGCTGGTGTAGGTGTGTCGATTGACGAAATGCTGCGGCGAGGAAAATTCATCGGAGTAGACAGAAAAAAATCTAAAAAGGATTATTTGAAGAGAGGCCGATTCTATCTTGCCACAGTAGGTGAAAGTAGAAAAACTTGGGCTGTTTTTTATGTTAATCCTGTTGATTGGTTTCAAAAGGACTCAATAGGTTTGGTTTATATTGGGTGGAGTAGTCTTCTCACAATGTTAGAAAATCCTGAAGAAAATCCTATGTCTATCGGCATTAAAGGATGGAACAACGGTTTGAGCGATATTGCGGCTGTTGAAGATTATCAAGGATTGATTGAACTTGCCGACGCTATCGCTGAGGCTACGGAAGAAGAGGAAAATTACGATTTTTTCCGTGAAGAAGGCTACACCTTTTACGAGTTGCCTAATGTGCAACCTACTCCGCAATTAGGTGTTTTCAATTGGTGGTGGT